>Ga0182742_1000045_pt1 | contig 251420 bp, 229 predicted proteins | sample eDN5th37CBELigMG_FD_128880 | JGI IMG/M metagenome (GOLD analysis project Ga0182742, IMG submission 128880) | Enriched Miracle-Growth compost microbial communities from Emeryville, California, USA - eDNA 5th pass 37_C BE-Lig MG (version 2)... ... | reverse complement strand
GCGGACCTCGGCGAGTGGCGCCTCTCACGAATGGCGCCAGCCTCGTCCACTGTTCATTCGTGAGTCGCCCCCGTTCCATGCGATTCAGAATGGCAACGCACTGAACGCATGTCAAGCTTCGGCAGCGAAACTGTCGACATGCCCTAGCCTCGAAGGAAGAAAAATGCCGAGAGCTAGCGGCGGCGGCGGAGCAGGGCGTGTGCAGCCAGCGCCAGGGCCGCCAGCGACGGCAGGCCCCCGGCGGCGCTGCAGGTCTGCGCTTCCGGCTCGACGAGGACGACGGCGTTGCACGCGTTGCCCACGCCGTCGCGGTTGTCGTCGCGCTGATCCGGGTTGGGCACGTCGATGCAGTTGTCGTCTGCGTCGGGGATGCCGTCGCCGTCGGCGTCGGCTGCGTCCTGCGGCGAGAAGACGACGCGGTCGACGCCCAGGGTGGAGCCGGCGGGCGCTCCCGTGAGAGCGATGCGCACCTGGCCCACGACGCCCTTCCACGCCTCGGTGCCAGCGAGCGGCACCACGTAGGTGTGGAGCAGACCGTCGTGGGCGGGCTGCAGCACGTACGCCTCCGGCGCCAGCTCGCCCTCGACGCCGCCCACCTGGATCTCGACGCGCGCGCCGTCCTCGGCCACCTTGGCGGGCACGGCCAGCTTCACCAGCAGGCTGCGGTAGGCGGCGGTGTCGATCTGCGTCTGCCGGTGGAAGAGACCGGTCTCCTCCGCGCCGTCGCTCTCGAGGACGACCATGCCCTCCACGGCCGCCGGCTCGCCCCTCTGACCGAACGGCTCCCAGCTCTCTGCGCCGAGGGTGAACTCCCACCGCGGGTAGTCGTCGCGGCCGGACACGGTGGTGATCGAGCGCATCCGGGTGAAGGTCGCCTCGTAGAAGTACTCGTTCCAGTACTTGCGCACGGCCTCGAGCTTGGCGATGGCCACCTCGGGCGGCGCGATGGTGGGCTCGGCGCCCTTGATCGAGTTGAAGACGAAGATCTGGCGGCTGACCCGGGTGGCCTCGCCGAACTCCGGCGCGCGGTAGCCGAGGTCGTCCTGCACGTCGGCGAGGGAGACGTCGACCCGGGTGCCCTGCACGCGGAGCAGGCCGCTCTCCGGCGCCGTGGTCGCGTTGCAGTCCCGCGAGCCGGGGCAGCCGGTGGGGCGGATGAAGAAGGTGGGGCGCACCTCGCCGTCGTCCATGACGCCCATCGCGTAGAGGTCGAAGTCGGAGTACTTGGTGAACGCCGCGTGCTCGACGCGGAAGTTGCCGTCGCCCTCGTCGATCCAGCGGTTGCCCTCCATGGGCGAGCCGCCGGAGTTGAGCCAGTAGCTCCAGTGGGATCTGTCGCGGCCGAGGAGCTCCTGGCTCCGGTTGCGCGTGTCCGGATCGGCCATGGTGAGGAAGGCTCCCCACCTGTGGCCGACCTCCTGGCCGAGGATGCCGTGGATGGAGCGGAAGGTGGTCTTGAAGGGGGGCGCGTCGGTGCAGCCGTCCTGGAACCAGTCGCCGGCGTCGCAGCTCCACCACACGTTCATGGACACGAGGCCGTGGATGTTTCCGCGGCCGAAGAAGCTGCGCAGATCGTGGACCCTCATGTTGGTGCCGAGGATCTCGTTGTAGATGGGCCGGTAGTAGGCGCCGCCGAAGTCACTGGTGATGAAGTCGTTGAAGAAGATGGGGATCTCGAACTCGTTCCCCACGGTCGACACCAGCTTGGAGGCGATCGTCGCGCCCTGCTCCGCGTAGTCGTAGTACGCCCAGCCGTGGTTGACGCCGAGGGAGATGAGGGCGCAGCCGCTCGACTCCGACTCGCCCTCGCCGCAGACGTCGGCCTGCACGTGGACGATGTCGCCCACGATCCTCACGTCCGGGTCGGGATCGGCTCCAGTGACGAGCGCACGGGCGTGCACGCCATCTCGCGCGGCGGCGAGCCGCGTGGCATCGATGCCGGCCATGACCTCCTCGACCGGGATCGCCCGCCGCTCGGCGATCGGCAGCGATCGAAGGGACGGGCGCTGCGCCAGGGCGGGGGTGGCGAGGAGGGGCAGAAGGAGCGCGACGACGGCGCGAAGGGCGAGCATGTTCGGGCGCACTCCTGAGATCGGCGCCCGCTCGATAGGCGAGCGGGCGGGCGTCTGGCGAAGCGCCGGCATGCTAAGCGAGGGAGCGCCCCCCGTGCAACCGGGCTGCTACCCGTGGAACTCGCGGAAGTGCTCGACGATGGCGGATTCGATCGCCGGGAGATCGGCGTCCTCGTCGATGTCGAGGTCGAGCCAGATGGCACCGCAGCTCTCGCAGGTGGAGTAGCGGCGGCCGAGCTTGTCGTTGCCCTCGACCACGGTGAGATCGACGGCGGTGCACTCGGGGCAGGTGACGGAGATCTCTTCGAGGTTCGCCTTGCCGCCGAGCCGCTCGAGCACGGGGAGCCCGTTGCGGAGCAGGATGCGGTTGAGGTCGCCTGGATCGATGAAGATTCCGCTGCATTCGGCGCAGCGCTGCAGCGAGATGTCCTCTCCTTCGAGGTCTTCCATCTCGACGTTGCAGCGGGGGCATTCCATGGAAATTCGTCTCCCTTTCGGTTCGAGGGTTTTCGTGGAAATCACGGGCTGAACCGGAGGCAACACCCTAGCAAAACGGTTTCTTCCCCCGCAACGCCCGAAGTCGGCGGCTTTGTCGCGTCATCCCTTTACGCGACGGATCTCGGCGCCCAGCCCGCGCAGCTTCTTCTCGATCCGCTGGTAGCCGCGATCGAGGTGGTAGACCCGCTGCACGGTGGTGGTGCCCTGCGCGCAGAGGCCGGCGAGGATCAGCGACGCGGACGCCCGCAGGTCGGTGGCCATCACCGGCGCTCCCGACAGCCGCGCGACGCCCTTGACCACGGCGGTCTTGCCGTCCACCGAGATGCTCGCGCCCATGCGCGAGAGCTCCTGCACGTGCATGAACCGGTTCTCGAAGACGTTCTCGGTGATGACGGACGAGCCCTCGGCGGTGGTCATGGCGACCATGAGCTGGGCCTGCATGTCGGTGGGGAAGCCCGGGAACGGCTGGGTCTTGCAGTCGACGGCCTTCAGCCGCCGGGGCGCCTTCACCCGCACGCCCTTGTCGACGGGCTCGATGACGGCGCCTGCGTCCCGCAGCTTCTGGATCACCACCTCGAGGTGGTCGGGCACGCAGCCCTCGACGATCACGTCACCGCCCGTGATGGCTGCCGCCACCAGGAAGGTGCCGGCCTCGATCCGGTCGGGGATCACGGAGTGGACGGCGGGGCGCAGCTCGTCGACGCCCTGGATCTCGATGCGGTCGGTCCCCGCGCCGTCGATCTTCGCGCCCATGGAGCGCAGCGCCGCAGCCAGGTCGTCGACCTCCGGCTCGCGCGCGGCGTTCTCGAGGACGGTGGTCCCCTTCGCGAGCGCCGCGGCCATCATCAGGTTCTCGGTGCCCGTGACGGTGACGACGTCGAAGGTGATCCGCGCGCCGGACAGGCGCCTGGCCCGGGCCTGCACGTAGCCGTGCTCGAGGCTGATGGTGGCGCCGAGCTGCTCGAGTCCTTTGAGGTGCTGGTCGATGGGCCTCGCGCCGATGGCGCAGCCGCCGGGGAGCGACACCCGCGCCTTGCCGTAGCGGGCGACGAGGGGGCCGAGCGCGAGCACGCTCGCGCGCATGGTCTTCACCAGCTCGTACGGCGCGATCGGCTCGAGCTCGGTGGCGGGCGGGACCTTCACCTCCACCTTGTCGGCCGCGCGTCCCGTGCCCCGCTCCACGCTGCACCCCATGGAGCGCAGGAGCCGGCCCATGGTGGAGATGTCGGCGAGGTCGGGGACGTTGCCGTAGGACGAGGCGCCCTCGGCGAGGAGGCTGGAGGCGAGGATCGGGAGGGCCGCGTTCTTGGCCCCCGAGACCTTCACCTTTCCTTCAAGGCGCTTGCCGCCCGTGATGACGATGGAGTCCATTTGGCGCGCGAACCTACTCCGCATCTCCGGCCGATGCCAGGACGCCGACGGCGTAGCGATCGCGGCGGGTGAAGTCCTGCTCGGCGCGGGCCTCGGCGAAGCCCGCCTCCCGCAGCAGGCCGGCCACGATCGCGGGCTGGCCCAGGGAGAGCTCGATGGCGACGCGGCCGCCGGGGACGAGGTGGCGGCGCGCCCCCGCCGCGATCCGGCGCACGAGGACGAGGCCGTCGCTCCCGCCATCCAGCGCGAGGTGCGGCTCGCGGCGCACCTCCCTCGCCAGCCCGGGGATCTCGCCGCTCGGCACGTACGGCGGGTTGGAGACGATGACGTCGTACGGCGGCTCGCCCTCCACCGGGGCAAAGAGGTCGCCGACCAGGATCCGGCAGCGATCGGCGACGGCGAGCTGCGCCGCGTTGGCGGCGGCGACCTCGGCGGCCCCCGGCTCGAGCTCGACGAGATCGACCCTCACGCCGGGACGCTCCGCCGCGATGGTGAGGCCCACGCAGCCGGAGCCGGCGCAGAGATCGAGGACCCGCCCGCGCTCGGGCAGATCGCGGAGCGCGAGATCGACGAGCCCCTCGGTCTCCGGCCGGGGCACGAGCACCCGCGGATCGACCTGGAACTCGCGGCCATAGAACTCCCTTCGCCCTAGGATGTAGGCGGTGGGTTCACCGGCGGCGCGGCGCTCGATGCGCTGGCGGTAGGAGGCGAGCTCTTCGGGGGTGAGCGGCTTGTCGAAGTCGAGGAGGAGCCGGAGCCTGTCGACCCCGAGGGCGTCGGCGAGGAGAACGTCCGCGTCGGTGCGGGGCGAGTCGGCCCCTTTGCCCTCGAGGTAGTCCGCGGTCCAGAGGATCGCGCGGCGTATGGTCCAGCGCTCCATCAGCCTCGGGCTTCGCTGCGCCGACCCTCCGCCTCGAGCTGGCTGGCCATGAAGTGGTTGCGGCAGGCGACGAGGAGGTCGTGGATGTCGCCGTCCATCACCGCGTCGAGGTTGTGCCGGGTGAGGCCGATGCGGTGGTCGGTGAGGCGATCCTGCGGGAAGTTGTAGGTGCGGATCTTCTCGGAGCGATCGCCGGAGCCCACCATGCCCGAGCGGGACGCGTCGCGCTCGGCCCGCTGCCGCTCCACCTCGATCTCGTAGAGCTTGGCGCGCAGGATCTTGAGGGCCTTGTTGTAGTTCTTGAGCTGCGACTTCTCGTCCTGGCAGACGACGATGATGCCGGTGGCCAGGTGGGTGAGGCGCACCGCGGAGTCGGTGGTGTTCACGCTCTGCCCGCCGGGGCCTCCCGCGCGCATCACGTCCTTGCGGTAGTCCCTCTCGTCGAGGTGGACGTCGATCTCGTCGGCCTCGGGGAGCACGGCCACCGTGGCGGTGGAGGTGTGGATGCGCCCCTGCGCCTCGGTCTCGGGGACCCGCTGCACCCGGTGGACGCCGCCCTCGAACTTGAGCCAGGAGTAGGCGCCCTCGTGCTGGATGAGGACCTGCGCCTCCTTGAGGCCGCCCGCCCCCGAATCGGAGCGGGAGAGGAGCTCGTACTTCCACCCCTGGCGCTCCGCGTAGCGCAGGTACATGCGGAGCAGGTCCGCCGCGAAGAGGCCGGCCTCGTCGCCGCCGACGCCCTGGCGGATCTCGAGGATGACGTTCTTGTCGTCGGCGGGATCCTTGGGGAGGAGGAGGATCCTGAGCTGCTGCTCGAGGGTCTGGTGCCGCTCCCGCAGGGCGGGCAGCTCCTCCTTGGCGAGGGCGCGGATCTCCTCGTCGCGCTCGTCGAGCAGGAGCTCGTTCTCTTCGATCTCCCTGCCGATCTTGCTCCACTCGCGGAAGGTGTTGACGATCGCCTCCAGCGAGGCGCGCTCGCGGGCCACCTTCTGGAACTTGTCCGCGCTGGCGAGCACGTCGGGGTTGGAGAGTTCGACGGTGAGGCGCTCGAACCTGCGCTCGATCTCGTTGAGCTTGTCGTTCATCGGTCCTACGGAAACGCCCGGCGGCCACGGGAGAATCCGCGACGGCCGGCGCATCCTATAGGGAGGGGTGCGGGCCCGGTCAATCGCGGCGTGGAAAGGGGTGTCACGGTTGTGGTCTAGTCGATCCCCATGGGACCTCGTGTGCTGGCGCTGGCATGTCTGGTCCTCGCTTCCTGTGGCGGGGGCGGGGAGGAGAAGCAGGGCTCGCTGACGGGGGCGTCCGCGACGACCGACCGTCCCGACCGGGTGAGGCTCGCCTGGACGGTGGAGGGGGACTCGCCCGATCTCCTGTACGTGGAGCGGGATGGCGAGCGGATCGCGACGCTGCGGGGGAGCGCCCGCTCCTTCGAGGATCGCATGGCGGCCACGGGGACCTTCTCCGCGCCGAAGCTGGAGGCGAAGGCGGGGAGCGACGCCGTGCACCTGCGGTGGGGATCGGTGGAGGCGCTCCCCGGCCCGGATCACGTGTACACGGTGGTGGCCGTCGCGGACGGCGACGAGACGAGCCGGGTGACGGCGACCGGATCCCGCGGGCCTCAGGTGCTGGAGGGCTGGAGCATCCTCCGCGACGGCGAGGCGGTGGTCACGGTGCCGGCGATCCGGCGCGACCATGACGACGAGGATGCCGGGGAAGGGCAGCTCGGCGAGCCGCAGGGCGTCGTCGTCGCGGAGAGGCCCGGCGGCCTCGAGGTGCGGTGGGAGCCGGGCAGTTCGGTCCCTGGCCCGGCACACGAATACGGGATCGTCGCCTTCGGCCCCCACGGCGCCCGCGTCGCGTCGGCCCCGGTCGCTGCGTCGCGGTCTGCGCCGGCGGCGGATGCCTTCGAGATCCTCCGGGACGGGACGCTCGTGGAGAGGCTGCCGCCGAGCGCGCGCTCCTTCGTCGACAGGGGCGCACACCCGGGACGCGCCATCGCCGGATCCGTCGTGGCGATGTCGGGGCCGGACACCGTGTCGGTGGGGTGGTCGCCGCTTGCGGAGGCGGGGACGGAGCACGCCTACCGGGTCCGGGCAGTCGCCGGCGATGGTGGCGGGCCGGCCTCTAGGGCGGTCTCGGGGAGGCGGTCGAAACCTGCCGTGCAGGGGTGGCGGATCACCCGCGACGGAGTCGAGGTCGCGGCGATGCCCGCCGTCGCGCAGAGCTGGGAGGATCTCGGTGCGGCGCCGCCGTGGATCGACGCGCCGGTAGCGCTCTCCGCCACCAGGGGCACCCGCGCGGACGGGGTGCTGCTCGCGTGGGAGAGCGGTTCGAGCGTCGTCTACCACCGGTACGAGGTGGTGGCGGTCACGGAGGAGGGAGATGGAGATCCCTCCTGGGCCCTGGGCGGGCGCGCGCTCCCCGAGCTGGGCTACGAGGTTCGACGAGGTGGCGGGCAGTGGGTCCCGGTGGGCGACGTCCGCTCGTGGCTCGACACCAACGCGCCGGCGGCGGTCGTCCGGCCGATGCAGGCGCGCGCGATCGTGGATCGACATCGGGGCTTCGCCGACCTCACGCTCGCGTCGCCGTTCTCCGTGGAGCCGGTGGAGCCGATCGTGTACACGGTGCGCACTTCCGTCGCTGGCCTGCCGACGGCGCTGACCTCGAGCGTCGACGGGTTTCGCGGGCTAGACGCCGACTTCCAGTGGAAGCGGCGGGACGGCGCGCGGAGGACGCCGATCCCGGGGGCGACGTCCGAGAACGACTTCGATCCCGAGCCGCCTCTGAACTCGTCGATCGCCTGGGTCCTCGAGGTCAGCAGCGGGGGCGTCCCGATCGCCGAGTCGGCGCAGTCGCTCCCCGTGACGATCTCGGGGTACTCCTCGGTGAGCGTGAGCTGGGGCTTCGCCTGCGGGGTCCGCAGCTTCGATGGTCGCGCCGTGTGCTGGGGGACGTCCCAGTCGTCGCCGCCGTTCATGCCCAAGCTCCCGGACACGGACTTCTTCTCCTCGGTGTCCGCGGGCCGCAGCCACGTCTGTGGCCTCCGACTCGACGGCACCATCGCGTGCCGGGGGGGCGACGTCGACGCGAACACGGAGCCGTCGCCGGCGTTCGAATACGAGAGCCTCTCGTCCGGCTACGAGCACGCGTGCGCCGTGCGGGTGGACGATCGGAAGGCGATCTGCTGGGGGAGGAACGACCTCGGCAGGGCGAGCCCTCCCGCGGACGTGGAGTTCCTCGCGGTGACCGCGGGGTTCGACCACTCCTGCGGCCTCCGGATGGACGGGAAGGCGGTGTGCTGGGGATCGTACGGGGCTGCTCCGCCCGACGTGAAGTTCTCGTCGATCGCGGCCGGGCGATCCTTCACCTGCGGGGTGACGGCCGCCGGCGGCGGGCTGCGCTGCTGGGGATCGGAAGAGGTGGGGCTCGTCGGCGAGGCGCCTCCCACCGGCTCGTTCGTCTCGGTGACCGCCGGCAAGGAGCACGCGTGTGCGCTTCGCGCCGGCGATCGGATCCCGGTGTGCTGGGGCCGGGATCTGGCAGGCGAGACGGTGCCCGATCCGAGCGTGGTCGGGGCGCTGCAGATCAGCGCGGGCGAGCTGGCCACCTGCGCCATACTCCCCGACGAGCGCGTCCGCTGCTGGGGCGCCGTGTCGCCGCCGCCGTCGCGGGAGGCGTACTCGCAGGTGAGCGCCGGCGTCGAGCACACGTGCGGCATCCGCCGGGGCGACGGGAGGTTGCGCTGCTGGGGGTACGACCCGGACGCCCGCCTCCCGCGGATGTTCACGGCGGAGGCTTTCGAGGCGGTGTCGTCGGGCGCTGCCAGCGCGTGCGCGATCCGCGCTGCGGATCACGGTCTATCGTGCTGGGGCGGCGCCTCCGCGAACGAGCTCGACCCTCCCGTGGATCCCGAGGGCTACTCGGGCGTCGCCGTAGGCGACGGCTTCGCGTGCGCGCTCCGGCGTGCGGACGGGAAGGCGATCTGCTGGGGGCCGCGGCGGCCGCCGTCCGCGCCGATCACGCCGAGCGACGAGGCGTACCTGGAGCTCGCCGCGGGGCGGACCTTCGTCTGCGGGCTCCTCGCCTTCGACCGAACGATCGAGTGCTGGCTCGGCGACGGAGGCTTCACCGATCGGCTCGTCTATCCGGGGACGTTCGAGCGCGTGAGCGCGAGCTCGACCGGCGGGGCCCTCTGCTCGCTCGCCTCGGGATCGTGGACGGCCTCCTGCTGGAACGTGAACGGTGGCCTCCCCGGTTTCAGCTTCTTCGACTCGTTCGATCAGGTCGCCATCGGGGCCAACCACGCCTGTGGGATCGCACGGGGCGGTGGGACGCTCGTCTGCGCGGGCTCGGCCGGAAAAGGCCAGGCCGGGACCCCGGCGATCCGGGCCATGAGCTTCACGGACGTGACCGCGGGGAAGGAGTTCACCTGCGGTGTCCGGCAGCGCGATGGGTACCTCCTCTGCTGGGGAGACAACTGGTACGGCCAGGCCCCGTCGCGGGCCGCGGACCCCTGATCAGACCCGCTCGAGGAACGCCAGCTTCACGGTGCGCTCGCCGCGGCCGGGGAAGAACGCGGTGACGCGGTCGTCCTGCACCACGAGGACCTCGCCCTCGCCGAAGGCGGGGTGGGTGACCCGGGAGCCCGGGCCGAGCGCCTTCTGCCCGCTCCGGCTCTCCGGCTTCTTGCGGGTGGGGCGGAAGGTGCGCAGCGGCCGGCGCAGGTGCGCGCTCTCCGCCGCCGCAGCAGCAGCCGCCGCCCGCGCGGCGGCGACGCGGGCCTCCGCCTCCTCGGACAGCCGCCGCTCTTCCTCCTTGCGGGCCTCCTCCTCGGCGCGGCGCACCCGCCGAAGGCACGAGTCGCAGTGGCCGCAGGTGGAGGCGGCGTCCTCGCCGAAGTAGGCGAGGAGGATGCGGGTGCGGCACAGGGTCGAGGTGGCGTAGCGCACCACCGCGTCGAGCCTCGCCCGATCCTCCCGGCGCCGCTCCTCGTAGCGGAGCGCGGCGGAGGCGAGATCCTCGTCGGCTGCGACGGGGCCGCTGGCCCGCACCTTGGCGCCGTCCTCCTCGACCGCGAGGCCGAGCTCCACCAGGAGTGATAGGACCACGCGCACCGTGCGCAGGGGCAGCTCCGCCGCCTCGGCGACGACGTCGAGGCCCTGCGCCTCGGCGCGGGCATGGCGCTCCAGGGCGCGGTCGACACGGATCACGTCCTCCGGGCGGGGATAGCGTCCTCCCAGGAAGTACGCCTGCACCCGTCGATCGCCGGCCTGGTAGAGGAGGGTGCACCGGGAGGGCCGGCCGTCGCGGCCGGCGCGCCCCGCCTCCTGGAAGTAGGCCTCGAGAGAACCCGGCATCTGCGCGTGGAGCACGAAGCGGATGTCCGGCTTGTCGACGCCGAGACCGAAGGCGTTGGTGGCGACGATCACCCGCGGCGAGCCCGTGGCCATGAACGCGCGCTGCACCGCCTCGCGCTCCTTGGCCCGCATCTGCCCGTGGTAGCGGCCCACGTCGACGCCGCTCTCGCGCAGGAGCTGGGCGATCTCCTCCACGTGCTGGATGGTGGCACAGTAGACGATGCCGGAGCCGCGGCTGCGCTTGACGTACTCCACGAGGCGGCGGCGCCTGCCGTGCTCGGTGGAGGTGTGGATCACCTCGAAGAAGAGGTTCTGCCGGTCGAAGCCCGCGATGAGCACCTGGGGATCGCGCATCCCCAGCTGGCGCACGATGTCGCCGATCACCTTGTCGGTGGCGGTGGCGGTCAGCGCGAGGACCGGCGGATGCCCCAGCTCCTCCACCGCCGCGGCGAGGCCCAGGTACGCCGGGCGGAAGTCGTGCCCCCACTGGGAGACGCAGTGCGCCTCGTCCACCACGAAGAGCTGCGGACGCGCCTGGGCGACGACCTGTCGGAAGGCGGGATCGGCCAGGCGCTCGGGCGTGACATAGGCGAGGCGGTGCTTGCCCGCGCCGATGGTCTGGACCGCCTCGCGCAGCTCCTTCTCGGACAGGGTGGAGTTGACCATGGCCACCTCCACGCCGACGGCGCGCAGCTTCTCGACCTGGTCCTGCATCAGCGAGATCAGCGGCGACACCACCAGGGTCGTCCCAGGGAGGGCGAGGGCGGGGAGCTGGTAGGTGAGGCTCTTGCCGCCGCCGGTGGGGAGGATGGCGAGCACGTCCTTGCCGCCCAGGATCGACTCGATCACCTCGGCCTGGCCGGGGCGGAAGCGGCGGATGCCGAAGCGATCGCGGGCGAGCTCGCGAAGACGCTCCAGTGTCACGGCAGTCAAGGGATGCTCCATCGGGCCCAAACCAGCTACTCTGCAGTCCTGCGACGTCGTGGTGCAACACGCGGCCGGCGCCGACTTCTTCGCGGGAACTCGATGCACACGCTGAAGCTGGTCCTGGAATACGACGGCACGGACTTCGTGGGCTGGCAGGTACAGCCGAACGGGCGCACGGTGCAGGAGGCGCTTGAGCGCTCGCTCGGCACCCTGCTCGGCGGCTCGATCCGGGTGGTGGGATCCGGGCGCACCGACGCCGGCGTGCACGCCCGGGGGCAGGTGGTCTCCTTCCGCACCGAGCGCGATCTGCCGCTGCGCGCGTACGTGCACGGGCTGAACGCGCTGCTCCCCAAGGACATGGCGGTGGTCTCGGCCGAGCTGGCGCCGGAGGGCTTCGACGCCCGGCGCAGCGCCTCCGGCAAGCGCTACGTCTATCGGATCTCCACCAGGCAGGTGCGTTCGCCGCTGCGGCGCAGGACCCACTGGGAGATCTTTCCTCCCCTGGATCGCGGGGCGATGCGGGAGGCGGCGCGGCACCTTCTGGGCGAGCACGACTTCTCCGCCTTCCGCGCGAGCGACTGCCCGGCGAAGACCACCGTCCGGATCCTGCGGGTCCTGGACGTGCGGGACGGCGATGACGACGAGATCGTGGTGGTTGCGGAGGCCACCGCCTTCTTGAAGCACATGGTGCGCAACCTCGTCGGCACGCTGGCCGAGGTGGGGCTCGGCAGGCGCACGCCCGACTCGCTCCCGGCGCTCCTCGCCTCGGGAGATCGCACCAAGGCGGGACGCACCGCGCCGCCGCAGGGCCTCGCGCTGGACGAGGTCTTCTACGAAGGGAGATAGCCGGTGGATCTCGGGTTGAAGGGGAAGCGGGCGATCGTGACGGGAGGCTCCAGGGGGATCGGGCTGGCGATCGCGAAGACGCTCGCGGCGGAGGGCTGCGCCCTGGGCCTCATGGCGCGGGATCGCGATGGGCTCGAGCGTGCCCGCGGGTCGCTCCTGGCGGAGGGCGCCAGCCAGGTGGAGATCGAGGCCGCCGACGTGACCGACGCTGCCGCCCACGACGCGGCCCTCGGGCGGCTCGTCGCGGCGCTGGGCGGCGTGGACGTGGCGGTGGCCAACGCGGGCGGGTCCAAGGCGAGCGACGCGCTCACCGGTCCGGACGAGACGTGGCGGGCGCAGTGGGAGCTGAACTTCCTCTCCGCCGTGCGGCTGGTGCGCGGGTGCACGCCGCACCTCGAGGCCGCCGGGGGCGGCGCGGTGGTGATCGTCTCGTCGATCTCGGGCCTCGAGGCGTTCGGCTGGCCTGCCTACGTGGCGTCGAAGGCGGGCCTGCACGGCTTCTGCAAGGCGGCTGCGCAGGAGGGTGGCCCGAAGGGGATCCGGGTCAACTGCGTGGCGCCCGGGTCGATCCTCTTCCCGGGCGGATCGTGGGACAGGCGACGGATCCAGGATCCGCAAGGGTTCGCGAAGGTGGAGCGCTCGATCCCGGCGGGGCGCCTCGGGACACCCGAGGAGGTGGCCGACGTGGTGGCGTTCCTCGCCTCCCGGCGCGCCTCCTGGGTGACGGGAACGGTCGTGGTGGTCGACGGCTCACAGACGCATCGGTTCTGAAGGGCGGGGCCCGGGGTCCGCGGGGTAGGATGATCCGAATGGACCGCTACCTGGATCGGATCGACGCCGGAAGGCGTCTGGGAAAGATGCTCGCGCCGAGGATCGACGGCCCCGCCGTGATCCTCGCCGTACCCCGAGGAGGGGTGCAGGTGGGGGCCCAGGTGGCGGAGGCGCTGCACGCGCCGATGATCCCCCTGCTGGTGCGCAAGGTGGGCCTCCCCGAGCAGCCGAAGGTGGTGGTCGGGGCCATCGACGCCGACGGCGCGATGACGTTCATCGACCTCGCCAAGGACAGCGGGCTCCTCCCGGCCGAGATGGAGAGCATGGGGGAGGACGTGGCGATCCGCCTGGCGCGGTGGCGGCGGGTGTTCGGCGCGCCCGATCCGGCGAAGGTGGTGCGCAGCCACGTGGCCGTGATCGTGGACGACGCGATCATCACCGGGCTCACCACCCGGGCGGGGATCGAGTTCCTCCGGCGCCGGGGCGCGGAGCGGATCGTGCTCGCGGTGCCGTGTGGCGTCGAGTCGTCGCTGGACGAGCTGGCGAAGTTGGGGGTCGAGATCGTCGCGCCGCTCCGGGTGTCGAAGCGCGAGGAGATCGACCAGTGCTACCAGCACCTCCCCGAGGTGACGGCGGAGGAGGTGGCGGATCTGCTGGCGCGGGGCGGCCTCTCCCAGCCGCAGGGGATGAACGTGGGGCCGGCGGGCGATCGATCGATGCGCCTCGTGGACTCCCGCGCCGTGGCCCACAAGGCGGTGCTCCGGCTGCCGTCGGGGATGGGGCCGTGGCCGGGGGTGGTGCTCGCGGGCAAGGGCGTCCATCCGGGGACGAACGCCGGCGAGGCGCTGGCGGCGCGGCTCGAGGAGGCCGGGCTCGCGTCCCTGCGCCTCGACCTCGAGGGCGGCGCGTCGGAGGAGGCGGTGCTCGAGGTGGCGCTGGATGCGCTCTCCGCCAGGCCCGAGCTCGATCCGTTCCGCCTCGGCGTGCTCGGCTGCGGGCGGGCGGCGCCGGCGGCGGTGGAGGTGTCGAGCGGCGACAAGCGGGTGACGGCGCTCGCGCTGGTGGCGCCGCCGGGCAACCTCGAGGCGCCCGATCGCTGCCTGGTGGTGGACGACGGCGTGCTCGACGTCCGATCGATCGACAGGATCGGCCGCTGGCTCGGCGATCGCCTGCGGCCTGCCTGATCAGCCGACCGAGTCGGCGTACGTCATCACCAGGTACATCCGCGCCTTCTCGGCGCCGGGGTTGCGGTAGAGGTGCGGCGAGTCGGCCTCGAAGAGGATCGCGTCGCCTGCGTTCAAGGTCGTCACCTCGCCGTGGAGCTCGATCTCCACCCGTCCCTCCACGACCACCAGGTTCTCGCTGGTGCCGGCGGGGTGCGGATCGGCGCGCTCCACGCCGCGCGGCCCGAGCTCCAGCTCGTAGAACTCCACCCGCCTGGGCTCGTCGAAGGGGAAGAGCGCGCGGGACGTGAAGCTGCCGTCCGCGCTGCGCAGGCGGCGCGCGTCCGCCTCCCGCAGGACGGTGGTGCCCGACGCCACCCGCGCGGTGATCAGCGCGGAGAAGGTCACGTCGAGCGCGCGCGCGATCTTCCAGAGGACGTTGATCGTGGGCGCGCTGCGGCCGAGCTCGATCTGGCCGAGCATGGCGCGGGAGACGCCGCTCGCCTGGGCGAGCTTCTCCAGCGAGAGGCCGCGGGCGCTGCGCAGGCGGCGCAGGTTCGCGCCCACCGTGGGCGCGAGGTCGGGGCCTTCTTCGGCGGCGGGCGCGTCGGGGATCTTGTCGTCTGGTGCGGCGCGTGCGCGGGACGCCCGCTTCTTCGGGGGAGGGTTGGGGCTCATCGATGGCCGCGATGATCGCCGAAAAGGAAGGCGGGGCTCAAGCGATCGATCCCGCCCTCCTGCGAATCAGGCGTGGGCCACCGGCTGCGTGGGTCTCGGCTCGCCCTTCCTCTGGAAGCCGAGGGTGTCGCCGAAGGCGTCGACGATGATCGTGTCGCCCGGGTGGAACTCGCCCTGCAGGAGCTTCATCGCCAGCTCGTCGAGGAGCAGCCGCTGCATCGCCCGCTTCAAGGGCCGCGCGCCGTAGGCCGGGTCGTAGCCCTCCTTCGCGATGAGATCCTTGGCGGCGGAGGTGACCTCGAGCGTGAGGTTCTTGCCCTCCAGCAGCCGCTCGAAGCGCTCTAGCTGCAGGTCGACGATGGTGCGCAGCTGGGCCCGGGTCAGCGGATGGAAGAGCACCACCTCGTCGATCCGGTTGAGGAACTCCGGGCGGAAGGTCGCGCGCAGCTCGGTCATCACCGCGTCGCGCACCGGCTTCGAGATCACCACCTCGTCGGCCCCGTCGCCGCCGGTGATCAGCCCCTCCTGGATGAGCTGCGATCCGAGGTTGGAGGTCATGATGATCACCGCGTTGCGGAAGTCGATGGTGCGGCCCTGGCCGTCGGTGAGGCGGCCGTCGTCCAGCACCTGCAGGAGGGCGTTGAACACGTCGGGGTGCGCCTTCTCCACCTCGTCGAAGAGGACCACGGAGTAGGGCTTGCGCCGCACCGCCTCGGTGAGCTGGCCGCCCTCCTCGTAGCCCACGTAGCCCGGGGGGGCGCCGAAGAGCCGGGCGACGGTGTGCTTCTCCATGTACTCGGACATGTCGAGGCGGATCATCGCCGTCTCGTCGTCGAAGAGGAACTCGGCCAGCGCCCGGGCGAGCTCGGTCTTGCCCACGCCGGTGGGGCCGAGGAAGAGGAACGAGCCGATGGGGCGGTTGGGCTCCTGCAGGCCGGAGCGCGAGCGGCGCACGGCGTTCGCCACCGCGTGGATCGCCTGCTTCTGATCCACCACCCGGCGGCCGATGCGCTCCTCCATGCCCACGAGCTTCTGCAGCTCGCTCTCCAGCATCCGCGTCACGGGGATGCCGGTCCACTTGCTCACCACGTAGGCGATGTCCTCGGCGTCCACCTCCTCGGCGAGCATCTTCCGGTCGCTCTGCAGCTCGGCGAGCTTCTTCGACGCCTCCTCCGTCTCCTTCTCGAGGGCGGGGATGGTGCCGAACCGCAGCTCGGCGGCGCGGTTGAGCTCGCCCTTGCGCATGGCGTCCTCCTCCTCCGCGCGCGCCTTCTCCAGCCGCTCCTTCGCAGCGCGGATCTTGCCGAGCTCCGCCTTCTCCGCCTCCCAGTGGCTCTCGAGTCCGGTGAACTCCTCCTTCAGCTCCGCGAGCTCGCCCTCGATCTTCTGGAGGCGGTCGCGGCTGATGGGATCGGTCTCCTTGCGCAGCGCCTCGCGCTCGATCTCGAGCTGGAGGATCTGGCGGCGCACCGAGTCCAGCTCGGGCGGCATCGAGTCCATGGAGATCCGCAGCCGCGACGCGGCCTCGTCCACCAGGTCGATCGCCTTGTCGGGCAGGAAGCGGTCGGTGATGTAGCGGTTCGACAGGGTGGCGGCGGCGACGATGGCGCCGTCGGTGATGCGCACGCCGTGGTGCGTCTCGTAGCGCTCCTTGAGGCCGCGCAGGATCGAGATGGTGTCCTCGACCGACGGCTCTCCGATCATCACCGGCTGGAAGCGGCGCTCCAGCGCGGCGTCCTTCTCGATGTGCTTGCGGTACTCGTCCACGGTGGTGGCGCCGATGCAGCGCAGCTCGCCCCGGGCCAGCGCCGGCTTGAGCATGTTGCCCGCGTCCATGGCGCCCTCGGCCTTGCCCGCGCCGACCAGGGTGTGGAGCTCGTCGATGAAGAGGATCACCTCTCCCTCGCTCTTGCTCACCTCCTCGAGCACGGCCTTGAGCCGCTCCTCGAACTCGCCGCGGAACTTGGCGCCGGCGATGAGGGAGCCCATGTCCAGGGCGACGAGGCGCTTGCGCTTGATGCCCTCGGGGACGTCGCCGTCGACGATCCGCCGCGCGAGCCCCTCCACGATGGCGGTCTTGCCCACGCCGGGATCGCCGATGAGCACGGGGTTGTTCTTGGTGCGCCGGGAGAGCACCTGGATCGTGCGCCGGATCTCCTCGTCGCGGCCGATCACCGGATCGAGCTTCCCCTGGCGGGCGAGCTCGGTGAGATCCTTGCCGTACTTCTCCAGGGCCTGGAAGGAGGCCTCGGGGTTCTCGCTCGTCACCCGGGCGCCGCCGCGCAGCTCCTTCACCACCGAGACCACGCGATCCTTGGTGACGCCCACGCTCTGCAGGGCGTCGCCCGCGCCGGTCTTCTCCTCGGCGATGGAGGCGAGGATGTGCTCGGTGGAGACGTACTCGTCGCCGAGGGAGCGGGCGAGGTCCTCGGCGCGATCCAGCGCCTTGGCGAGGCGCTGGGCGAGATAGGCCTCGCCGCCGTGCACCTTGGGGATCTTCGCGAGGGCCTCGTCCAGGCGGGAGCGGAGCAGCTCCACGTTCGCGCCGATCTTGCGCAGGACGGGGAGGACGATGCCGTCGGTCTGATCGAGGAGCGCCGCGAGGACGTGCTCCACGTCGACCTGCTGGTGGTCGCGCCGGCGGGCGATCGCCTGTGCGCTCTGCAGCGCTTCCTGGGCTTTGAGCGTGAGTCTGTCGAGCTTCATGGCACCAAGCTAAGACCGGGGTCGAGCTTGGCAAGCGAGTGAGCTCTATCGCGCCGGCGCGGCGTCGGCGGCCTGCTCGCGCGGGGACCTGCGCTGGAGCCAGAGCCACGCCGGGAGCGCGAAGGCGGCGGCGAAGGCGAGGGTGATCACCTGGGCGGCCACCGCGGTGACTATGGCGTCGTTCAGCGGGAGCCCGGCCCAGACGTAGCCGGCCACCCAGCTCGCCTCCTGGGTCCCGAACGTGCCCACGCTCGCCACCGGGATCGCCGCGCCGGCCTGGGCCACCGCGCCGCCCAGGGCCAGCCCAGCAACGGGGAGGTGCACCCCGAAGGCCCGCAGGAGGGCCGCGAACATCGCCATCTGGGCGACGAAGATCCCGAGCGAGGTGGCGACCAGGACCGCCCGCGACGCGGGGCTCGCGTCGTCCCCCTGGGACGCGGCGTCCTCCAGCCGGGCGAGCGCCCGCTCGAGGCGCGCCACGCCGACCTTGCGGGCGGCGGCCGAGGACATGGCCGCCATCCAGCGGATCCAGCGGCGGTAGGTCGCCAGGAGGAGCGCGAGGAGGAGGAGCGCGCCGAGGGTCGGTGCGAGGTCGCCCGCCGAGCCGTCCCGCGCGAGGAGGGCTGCGCCGAGCGCGATCGCCGCCACCACGACCGCGAGGTCGACGAGTCGGACCAGCAGCAGGCGCACGAGGCTGCGGGCCGTGTCCTCGCCTGCGTGCCGGCGGAGCAGGAGCGGGAGCGAGAGCTCGCCGAGGCGCAAGGGCGTCACCCGGTTCAGGAACACCTGCGTGGCGACCGCTGCCGTCGCCACGCCGAAGCCCGCCCGGTCGGAGAGCGACGCGAACCGGATCCCCCGCAGGACGAGCACCGAGAGGGAGAGCAGGGACGCGAGCGCGATCCATCCCGGCTCCGCAGAGCGATAGCGCTCCATGGCGCCGTCGAGGTCCAGGCGGGACAGCAGGAGAGCGAGCAGCGCGCAAGAGACGGCGATGGCTGCGACCGCCCGGATCACCTTGGATTTCAAGCGCCTGTCTGCTCCGTCGCCGTTCGAAGTGGTTTGACACAGAACGTATCATGCCGGTAGGAAATCGCCACGCGGACGGTCCTTCGCCGCTGCAGCAGGAGGCTTTGGATTTGGCGGTCGAACCCGCGTTCTCGTTCGTGGTTCCATTCCTGGACGAGGAGGCGACGCTCCGGGAGCTCTTCGACCGGATCGCGGCGGCGACGCGGCCGCTCCTGGGCGCCGGCGAGACCTTCGAGGTCATCTTCATCGACGACGGGAGCCGGGACGGCTCCGCCCGCGTGGCCGAGGAGCTCGCCCGCGAGCACGAGGAGGTCTCCCTCGTGCAGCTGCGCGGCAACTTCGGCAAGAGCGCGGCCCTCGCCGCCGGCTTCGAGCGGGCGCGGGGGCGGGTGGTCTTCACGCTGGACGCCGATCTGCAGGACGATCCGAAGGAGATCCCGCGCTTCCTCGAGGCCCTCGACGGCGGGCTGGACGTGGTCTCCGGCTACAAGTTCAAGCGGCACGATCCCTGGCACAAGGTGCTGCCGTCCCGCGTCTTCAACGGCCTGGTGCGCAAGCTCACCGGCGTCCCGCTCCGCGACGTCAACTGCGGCTTCAAGGCCTACCGCGCGGAGGTGGTCAAGCGGGTGCGCCTCTACGGCGAGCTCCACCGCTTCGTGCCCGTGCTCGCGCATTGGCGCAGGTTCCGGGTGGGGGAGATCGTGGTGGAGCATCACCCCCGGCGACACGGGGTGAGCAAGTTCGGTGCGAAGCGGTTTTATCGTGGGTTGATGGACCTGCTCACGGTCTACTTCCTCCTCAAGTACGATCGGAAGCCGCTCCACTTCTTCGGCCTCTTCGGCGGCGTCTCGACCCTGGCCGGCTTCGCGGTGTGCGCGTACCTCACCGCGCTCAAGCTCGCCGGCGAGCCGATCGGGCATCGGCCCCTCCTCATCCTGGGGATCCTGCTCATCGTGGTGGGCGTGCAGATCCTGGCGACGGGCCTCATCGCCGAGCTCGTGGTGCACCTGGGCGGCAGGGATCAGGCGCCCTACGAGATCTCGCGCGAGGTCGGCGCCCAGGCGGGAGAGCGGGATCGGGTCGGCAAGGGGGCTGCGTGATGCTGCCGTCCGCCGAGTCGAGCTCGAACCTGCGCAAGTACGAGAGCGGCAACCCGATCCTCCAGGCGCTCATCAAGCGGTTCCACGAGCGGATGCTCGCGCTCGTCGCGCCCCTCGCCCCGCGGCGGGTGCTGGACGTCGGCTGCGGCGAGGGGTTCTTCTCCCGGGCGCTGCTGGATCGCTTCCCGGGCGTGGAGCTCGTCGGCGTGGACGCGTCCGAGGCGGCGGTCGCCCACGCCGGCGCGCGGTGCCCGGAGGGGCGCTTCGAGGTCGCCCGCATCGAGGCGCTGGAGGGTTTTGGCCGCTTCGATCTCGTGGTCTGCAGCGAGGTCCTCGAGCACCTGGCGGATCCTGCAGGGGGGATCGCGGCCCTCGCGGAGCGGACCGAGGGCCACGCCCTCCTCACGGTCCCCTGGGAGCCCTGGTTCCAGCTCGCCAACCTCGCCAGGGGGAAGTACCAGGCCACGCTGGGGAATCACCCCGAACACGTCCAGCGGTGGACGCGCCGCGGGTTCGAGCGGGCGGTGTCCGGCCGCTTCGAGCGCGTGCACGGGGAGTCGCTGTTCCCATGGACCCTCTTCCTCGGCAGGCCGAGGGTGCCATGACCGTGCACCGCGAAGCATCGGAGTCGGCGCCCGAGCCCTCGGAGACGGTGGGCCCGTTCGAAGGCCCGGAGTCGCCGCCCGAGCCCTCGGAGGCGGCGGGCCCGATCGAAGGCCCGGAGTCGCCGCCCGAGTCCTCGGGGATCGCGACGCCGGGCGAAGGATCGGAGGCCGTCGAGGCCCTGGCTCCGATCGAGTCCGCCGGCGCGGAGGAGCGACGCTTCGATCGATGGGAGCGACGGGTCCGGGAGGCGCTCGCGAGCCTGCGATCGTGGCTCCCGCTCGCCCTCGCGATCGCCGCGGGGACCGGGCTCTTCGCCTGGGCGATCGCCCATGGAAAGCCGGGGTTCGTCCTCGACAACAAGCTCTCCCGGCCGGAGCGCCTGCAGGCCCTCGCCGCGCTGGGCGGCTCGATCGTCGTGTTCGCGCTGGCGTACGCCACGGTCGGCCGGTGGAGGCGCCGCAGGGGCGCCGGGTGGATCGACACCTTCCGCGGGTTGAACAAGGCGCTGCTCCCCCTGCTGGCGCTCCCCCTGATCGTGCCGCTCCTCGTCCCCAAGATCGAGGTGGACAGGCCCTTCCTCACCCTCGCGATCGCGGTGGCGCTGGCTGCCGTGGCGGCGGTGGCGGCCTACCAGGCGCGCTGGCCCCTCGCGGCGAGCCGGACGAGGTGGGCGTGGCTCGCCCTGGGCGTCGTGATGGCGGCGTACGCCGTCGGCCTGTCCTGGCTCGCGCTGGTGCAGCACTGGGGCCTGGCCACCGCCACCTACGATCTCGGCATCTACGACAACATCTTCTGGCAGTCGATCCACGGGAAGCCGCTGGGCTCGAGCTTCGTGAAGTCGGGCAGCCACGTGGCGGCCCACGTGGATCCGCTGCTCGTGATCCTGTCGCCGCTGTACCTCCTCTACCCGCGGGCGGAGTTCCTCCTCGTCTTCCAATCGATCTGGCTGGCCCTCGGCGCGATCCCCCTCTTCTGGCTGGCCCGCCGCTTCCTGGGGAGCCCCTGGCTCGCGCTGGCGTTCGCCTGCATCTACCTGCTGTACCCGGCGCTCCACGGCGCGAACCTCTACGACTTCCACTCGCTCACGTTGGCGGCGCCGCTCCTCATCCTGGCGATCGCGACGATCGAGGCCGAGAGGCCGAAGGCATACGCGGTGGCGCTGGCGCTGCTCCTCCTCACGCGGGAGGACATGGCGCTGCTCGCGTGCTTCGTGGCCCTCTACGCGATCGTCTCGAGGCAGACCAGGCTGGGGCTCGTCACCATCGCGGTGTCGATCGCGTACTTCGCGTTCCTCAAGCTCTTCGTGATGCCCGACGCGAGCCTGCTGATGAAGGACTCGAAGGAGGCCTACGGCTACGCGTACTACTACAAGGATCTGATCCCGCACGGCGGCGAAGGGGCGCTCGGGATCGTGATCTCCATGCTGGTGAACCCGATCTTCACCTTCGTCCACGCCTTCAGCGAGGCGAAGGTGCTCCTGGCCCTGCGGCTCTTCCTGCCGCTGCTCTTCCTGCCGTTCCTGGCCGGCTGGCGGGCGGTGGTGCTGGCCTACGGCTTCGCCTTCATCTTCCTGAGCAGCCGCACCGCGGTCCACTCGCTGCACTTCCAGTACACGGTGCTGCTGTTCCCCTTGGCCATGGCGATCGCGCCGCGGGTGCTCGCGGAGCTGCCGGGGCGGCGGTGGTTCGACTCCTTCGGCCTCGAGCCGCATCGGGCGATCCGCGCCGTCACCATCGGCTGCCTCGCGGCGACGATCGTCGTCTCGGCGAAGTACGGCGCGACGCTGCCGAACGCCGCCTTCCGCGGCGGCTTCAGCAAGCTGGTGCGCTCGCTGACGCCGGCCCAGCGGGAGACACACGCGTGGGTGCGGCAGACGGTCGCCCTGATCCCCCCGGACGCCACCGTCTCGGCCACGGGGAGGCTCGGGCCGCACGTGTCGAATCGCCGGGGCGCTTTCGTCTTCCCGGCGGAGGCCGACTACGCCTTCGTGGACGGGTCGAACCTCGACCGTCGCGGCAAGGCGGCGCTCGAGCGGCTGAAGTCCGAGAAGGGCTACGGGAAGCTCGCGGAGCGGGGGAACCTGTCGCTGTGGGGGCCGCCGCCCTCCGCCCGCGCGCCGGAGCCGTCCGGGGGATCGTGACGGCGTCGCCCATGGCTGCCGGGGACGGGCCGTCGCGGTGTGCCGGCACGGGCTCCCGCGCCGACCGTCAGCTGCCGCGCTTGGCCGCGTCGACGAAGCGCAGCCGCAGGTCGTAGAGCAGGGCGCCGAGGAAGCGATCCTCCTCCGGCGTGAGGTTGCCCTTCGTCTTGGCCTGGAGCATCGCCAGGAGATCGATCGTCTCCTTCGCGAGCTCGAGGTTCTTCATCGACTCGCCGGTCTCGGGGTGGGGCGCGTCGCCGAGGTGCATCAGCGCCGATGAGCCGAGCGAGAAGACGAAAGTGGTGAAGTCGATCGGCCCCGGGGGAGCCGCTGCGCCATGGGGCGCGGGCTCGACCTCGGGGTTGGGGCCCGTCGGGCCGCCGCGGATCGCGTCGTGTGCGGCGCTGGCGGCGCCCGCGGGCGGTACCTCCGCGTCCTCCCGGACCTCACCCTCTTCGGTGAAGCGCCTGCGGTCGTGGACGACGAAGCCCTTCTCCTCCTCGCGATCGGACATGGCGTTCCTTTCGTGGCGGAGCTGCCGCGGTATTCGGAGGAGAGACGGTCAGTCCGCCTCGATGACGCCCGTCTCGAGCTCCGTCTCGATGGGCGCGCCGGACTCCTCGACGTCGGGGAGCGCCTTGAGGTGCGCGTCCCACTCCGCCTGGGTGATCTGTCCCTTGCGGATCATCCTCTCGGCGATCCGCCGGTCGAGGGTCTTCAGATCGATCGACTTGGTGGCCATCTCTCGGTGCATCCTTTCCGCAAACGACGGACAGATACGGCAGCCATCCCTGTCTGTCAACGGCCAAGGGCCGGGAATCCTTGCAGGAACCAACGCGCGCGGCTACGGTCCGCGCCCATGCGCATCCAGGGCCTCTACGCGATCGCCGACCCCTCGGTCCTGCCGGACGCGCCGCTCCCCGAGCTCTGCGAGCGCCTAGCCCGGGCAGGGGCGTCGGTGGTGCAGATCCGGTGGAAGGGCGCCCCTGCCCGCGACCTGCTCGCGGCGGCGCGGGCGGCGCTGCCCCGAGTTCACGCCGCAGGCGCCGCGCTGGTGATCAACGATCGGCCGGACGTGGCGCTCCTCGCCGGCGCGGACGGGGTCCACGTGGGCGCGGACGACCTGCCGGTGGAGGAGGTGCGGGCCCTCGCGGGGGATCGCCTCGCCATCGGCGCCACCGTGCGGGATCTCTCCGGCGCCCGCGCGGCGGCAAAGGCGGGCGCGGACCACGTCGGCTTCGGGCCGGTGTTCCCCACCGCGACGAAGGTGGTGGACGCGGCGCCGCGGGGGCTGGAGATGCTGCGGGAGGTCTGCGCCGGCTCGCCGATCCCGGTGGTGGCGATCGCGGGGATCGGCCTGGCGAACGTGGGGGCGGTGGCGGCAGCCGGCGCGTCCGCCGCGGCGGTGGTGTCCGAGCTTCTGCGGGCCGGATCGATCGAGGCCCACGCCCGCGCGCTCCGGGAGGCGTTCGACGCCGGCGCGCGATCGCGCTGACCGCCCGCTGGTGCGGAGGTCGCGCGGCGGGCAAGATGCGTGTCGCCATGACTGCACGCGTGCTGGTGACCCCCGACTACGACGAAGCGAGCCCGCCCAGGTATTTCCTCAAGCGCAGCTACGCCGACGCGGTGCTGGCGGCGGGCGGGATCCCGCTGGTTCCAGCGTACGGCGCGCCGATCGCGGAGCTGCTCGACCAGGCGGACGCGGTGGTCGTCACCGGCGGCGCCTTCGACATCGACCCGTCGGCCTATGGAGAGGAGAGGCGCGAGGCGTGCGGCCCGGCCAAGGACGAGCGCACCCGCTTCGAGCGCGGGATCCTGGAGGGCGCGCTCCAGCGCCGGCTCCCGGTGCTGGGCGTGTGCGGCGGGATGCAGCTCCTCAACGTGGTGCGCGGCGGCAGCCTCCACCAGGACATCCGCTCGGAGATCGACGGCGCCCTCGAGCACGAACAGAAGACGCCGTCGACACAGGTGGCGCACGCGATCGACGTCGTGCCGGCGACCCGCCTCGCCGCCGCGGCCGCGTGTTCGCAGGGGGCGCTGGAGGTGAACTCCACCCACCACCAGGCGGTGAAGCGGGTGGGGGAGGGGCTCGTGGTCTCCGCCCGATCCCCGGACGGCGTCGTCGAGGCGATCGAGGATCCGGCGCTCCCGTTCGTGGTGGGCGTGCAGTGGCATCCCGAGCAGCTCGCTGGGAGCGCGTGGAACGCGGCGATCTACCGGCAGCTCGTCGCCGCGGCCGAAGGGCGGCGGGCTTGAGCGGCGCGCGCGGAGCCGACGCGACCGCGGGCGACCCTGGGCGAGGGACGGCCGTTGACGAGGCCGGGGCGCGTCGCTCGAGCGGGACGGCGGCGGGGCACGCCGGCTTGCCGGTGGCAGAACCGGACGGAGCCAAGGTCCTCGTCCTCGCCGGGCTCGATCCCTCGGGCGGCGCCGGGCTCTTCGCGGACGGTGACGCGATCCGCGCCGCGGGCGCGACGCCGCTGCTCTGCGCCGCGGCCCTCACGTTCCAGAGCACCAGGCGTGTCCATGGTTGGCACCCTGTTCCGCCGGCGCACGTGGAGGCCCAGGTCCGCGCGCTCCTCGATGACGAGCCGGGGATCCGGGCGGTGAAGGTCGGCATGTTGGGCGCCGCAGCCGCGGCCGTGGCGAGCCTCCGGGAGCGCCCCGAGCTTCGCGGCGTGGCGTGGGTCATCGATCCGGTCCTCGCGTCGAGCTCCGGCGCGCCTCTGGTGGACGGCGGCGCGAGGGCTTACGACGGCCTGCTGCCGGGGGCGGTCTTGACGCCCAACGCGGACGAGGCCGCGGCGCTGTCGGGGCGGCCGGTGCCGACGAACGAGGACGAGCTCCTGCGCTGCGCGGAGGCGATCGTGGGCCGGGGCGCCCGCGCCGTGATCGCCAAGGGCGGACACCTCGCTGCGGAGCCGACGGACTGGGTGGTGACGGCGGAGGGCGTGCTCCGGCTCCCCGGCGAGCGGCGCCCGGGTACGAAGCGGGGGACGGGCTGCCGGCTGGCGTCGTTCCTCGCGGCCCGCCTCGCCACCGGAGACGACCTCGCCACCTCCGCCGCGGCCGCCAAGGGCTTCGTCGCGGGTTATCTGGACGGCCGGTAGCGTCGGCGGAGGTGAAGCAGACTGTTTTTCGGCGGGATCCGGCGAGATCGGCCCCCGGCGGCGGTCGTTTCGTTGCCCGCCCCCCGCTCAACCCCTAAGATGGGATCCGAAAGATCCAAATTCTGGAGGATCGGATGCACACGCTCCGCACGGGGCTCTACGCGGTACTCGCCCTGGGCCTGGGGCTGGCCGCCTGCCAGGCCTACAACATGGAGGAGGTCGACCCGCAGACCATCGTCGCGGTGGAGACCTTCGGGACCTACTCCCGCTCGAAGCCCCCCTCGCTCCTGGTGGTCCAGGATCGCTCCGGCTCGATGGAGGCCTGCTTCGACCAGGCGCCGTTCGGCGGCTCGACCAGGGGCTGCCGCCGGGGCGACGACAGCACCGATCCTTCGCGGCGCTCGCGGATGGAGGTGGCCCAGGACGTGATGGCCCGGATCGTGGAGTCGAACGCGAACGACGTGCAGTTCGGCCTGGTGATGTACGGCTACGACCCCGCGAGGCCGCGGACGAACTGCGGGCCGCCGAGCACGGTCGCGATCCCATCGGGCGAGTCCCACCAAGACGTGGCCCAGGCCTACCGCTCGAGCCCGGCGATGATGGAGCCGAGCGGCGGTACCCCCACCGCCGAGTCGCTTCGCCGCGCGTACGAGCTCCTGGTCGATCCGGACACGGGGACGCCGCTGGATCCCGAGCGCAAGAACTACGTGGTCCTCGTGACCGACGGCTTGATGAACTGCAACGCGGGCCACGCCGTTCCCTGCACCTGCGCGTCGGAGAGCGACTGCGGACCGCTCAAGTACGGCGAGGTCGGCACGCCGAGCAGCCCCATCCAGTGTCTCGACGATGCGGACGCGATCGCCGAGGTGACGCGCCTGCGCGAGGCCGGCGTCCCCACCTTCGTGATCGGCCTCGGCGACGTCTTCGGCGGCCAGTCCCTCGCGACCGACGTCCTCGACGCCCTGGCGGAAGCGGGCGGCGTGCCCCAGGAGGGCGGGGCGCAGAAGTTCTACTCCGCGGCCGATCCCGATCAGCTCCAGGCCTCGCTCGAGGCGATCATCAAGCAGATCGCCGCTCCCTGCGACTACGAGCTGGACGGGCCCGTCTGCGACGGCCGGCTGGTGAAGGTGTCGCTGCGGATCGGCGACGAGCTGGTGGAGACCTCGTGCGCGCCGGATCCGGGGGAGGCCACCTGGTTCTTCGCCGGCGGGGACTCGGGCCTGGACGCCCAGCGCATCGTCTTCTCGCCGCCGCTCTGCAAGCGGCTGGCGGAGGCCGAGAAGGTCGAGATCTCGATCCGCGGCGTGGAGAACGCCTGCGAGGACGCGTCGAGCGGCCCCGCCTGCTCGCTGGCGACCACTCCCTGATCGCTTGAAGCCTCGCGATCGCGCGCTCGTCCCACGCGTGCGATCGCATGGATTGAGGTCGATCGCTCACGCGATCGCCTGGCGAGAGTCAGGCGGGGGCCGGCGCATCCGCAGACACGCGAGCTCTTGCGGATTACCTCGCGCCGCCCGTCCCGCCCATTCCGCTGCCGCCCGAGCCGCCCATCCCGCCCCCGCCGCCGCCGCCCATGCCGGAGCCGGCCATGCCGCCCCTCATGTCGCCCTGCTGGAGCGGCGGGCTGACCGAGGCGCAGGCAGCCGCCAGCGCGGCAAGGGAAGCGATCGCAACGCACCAGACCACGAGCTTTCTCATCGAGCGCTCCTTCGACCTTGGGTCGACTCAGAGGATGCCCGATGATGCGCACCGCCTTCCGCGCGTGAGAAGGCCATGGCCCATCCCTCGATCGGAGCGCTCCCGCTGCTCGAGGTGCAAACGGATCACCCGTGGGGCGGCCCGTCATCCTCCGCCGCGTTCTCGAACCGCGTGTACTCCGACATGAACACCATGTCGAAGCTGCCGATCCCGCCGTTCCTCTGCTTCGCGATCAGCAGCTCGATCGGGATCGGCCCGCCCACGCCCCCCGGCTCCGCGTCCGGCTCCCTGTGCAAGAACATGACGCAATCTGCGTCCTGCTCGATTGATCCTGATTCGCGAAGATCGGAGAGCTGGGGCTTGCGCTTGTTCTTCTCGACGTCGCGGGAGAGCTGCGAGAGGGCGAGGATGGGGAGGCTCAGCTCCTTCGACAGGCTCTTGAGGCCGCGGGAGATCTCGGCGATCTCGAGCTGGCGGCTCTCGGACTTGCCCCGCGAGCTCATGAGCTGCAGGTAGTCGATGACGATGAAGCCGAGCTTGGGCTGCTGCTGCTTGAGGCGCCGCGCCTTGGAGCGCAGCTCCATGATCGTGAGCGCGCTCGAGTCGTCCACGTAGATGGGCGCCTTCCAGAGCGCGGCCGCGTGCTGGATGATCTGCTGCATGTCATGGTCGGAGAGCCTGCCGCTCTTCATCTTGCCCTGACCGATCCGGGCCTCCGAGCAGAGCATGCGCAGCGCGAGCTGCATGGCGGGCATCTCGAGGTTGAACACGGCCACCGCTCGGTCGGCGCGGGTGGCTGCGTGGACCGCCATGTTCATCGCGAGCGAGGTCTTCCCCACGCCGGGGCGCGCCGCCAGGATGAAGAGCTCGCCGGGGTGGAAGCCCGTCGTCCGGCGGTCGAGCTGGAAGATGCCGGTGGGCATCCCCGTGACCGTCGTCTTCGAGTTCCGCATCTTCTGGACGAGGGCGATGGTCTCCTTGAGCACCTCCTCGATGAGCCGAGGCTCACCCTTGCGGCCCTGGTCGGTGACGTCGAAGACGAGCTTCTCCGCCTCGTCGCAGAGCGCCGCAGAGTCGGTCCCCGCCTCGACCGCGAGGCCGGAGATCGACTCCGCCACCTCGGCGAGCCTGCGACGCAGGGCCTTGTCCACCACGATGTCGACGTAGTGGGGGACGTTGGCCGCGGAGAGCGCCGACTCCTCGATCACCCGCAGCCGCTCGGCGGTGGCGGCGTCGAGGTTTCCGGCCTCCGACAGCCGGCCCTTGATGGTGATGGGATCGATCGCCGCGCGGTCGGCGATCGAGAGCATCGCGGCGAAGATCTGCCGGTGGATCGGGTCGTAGAAGGACTCGGCGGCCAGGCGCCCCTCGACGTCGGAGACCTTGCGAGGATCGATGAGGAGCGCGCCCAGCAGGGCCCGCTCAGCCTCGACGTCGTGAAGGGTGGTGGTCTTGCGGGCCAGGGGCTCGCCGCGCTGGAACTCGCTACGCATCCGCATGGAGGGGACTCTACCGCAGGGGGGCGACTCGGGATGTCGCATGTCCGGGAGGCAATGAAAAGGCCGGCCTCCTGGGAAGGAGGGCCGGCCTTTGGGGCATACCGAGCGCCGGATCCATTCGATCGCAGCGCTTCCGAACCCAGGACTTCAGGAGGGCTCGGCGGGTACGGCTTGCAGGAGTAGCGCGCTGCGCGCGCTACTCCTGGGCGACGACGACGACCTTGATCGCCTGCGTCACGTCGGAGTGCAGCCGCACCGGCACCTCGAAGGTGCCGAGGGACTTGATCGGCTCCTCGAGGTGGATCTGTCGCCGCTCGATGCCGAGGTTCAGCGGCTCGAGCTGCTCGGCGATGTCGATCGCCGTAACGGAGCCGAAGAGCTTGTCCTGCTCGCCGACGCGGCGGGCGATGGTGAGCTCCACCGCCGCCAGCCGCTTGGCCAGCTCGGTGGCGCCCGCCTTCACCTTGGCCTGGTGGGCGAGGGCGACGCGCTTCTCGTGCTCGACCCGGCGGACGTTGCCGACGGTGGCGAGCACGGCCTTCTTCTTCGGGATGAGGAAGTTCCGGCCGTAACCGGGCTTCACCTCGACCACTTCGCCCGCCGCACCCAGGTTGGGGATGGTCTCACGCAGAATGATCTTCATGGTGGATCTCCTCTATCAACCCTGGATGATGGTGTAGGGCAGCAGGGCGACCTGCCGGCCGCGCTTGATCGCCGAGGCGACCTGCCGCTGGTGCGTCGCGCAGTTCCCGCTGATCCGACGGGGGATGATCTTGCCCCGCTCGGTGAGGAAGAGCTTCAGCGTCGGCGCGTCCTTGTAGTCGATGACCGCGGTCTTGTCGGCGCAGAACCGGCAGACCTTGCGGCGACCGAAGCCGCGGCGACCGCCGAAGCCTCCTCCGCCGCCACCGCGCCCGCCGCGCTCCTCGCCGCCTCCGCGGCCTCCCCGATCTTCGCCGCCGGCGCGACCGCCCGCAGCACCTTCACGCATTGCCATGTTCAATCTCCTTCTCGGATCTCGGCTCGCTCCCGAGCCGGAGGACGTGGACTCTCAGCCACGCCCGAAGGTTCAGTCGTTCTCTTCGCTGCTCTCTTCTTCGGCGGCGGCGGGGGCCGGGGCGGGGGCGGCGGCAGGGGCGGCGGCGCGGGGCCCGCGCTCCTCGCTCTCGCCTTCACCCTCGCGGGCCTCGCGCACCGGGCGCTCCTCCTCGCGATCGCCCTCGAGGACCACGTCCTCCTCGGTGGGGCGGCTCTCGGGGATGACGGCGTCCGAGAGCTTGATCGTCTGGAACTTGAGGACCTCCTCGATGTTGCGGAGGTTGCGCTCCACCTCGGAGACGGCGCGGCCGTCGCCGAGGTAGTTCACGTGGACGTAGATGGCGCGAGCCTGCTTGTCTCCCACGAGGAACGCCGTCTTCTTGCGGCCCCACGTGGTCACCTTGATCACCCGCCCGCCCTCGCGATCCACGACGCCGCGGATGCGCTCCTTGATGCGGTCGGTCTGCTCGGTGGTGAGGTCCTGCCGGAGCAGGTAGATCGTCTCGTACTCGCGCTGCGTATCCTTGCTCGCGTGGACCTTGGCCACGGGAGCTGCTGCCGTCTGCTCTGCCATGCTTCCTCCTGGGATTGCCGCGGGAGATGTCGCCCGCAGCGAGGAACGTCGATTACCCCTCACGAAAAGGGGCGGTACTCTCTACTCGTGAACGCTCCCGACCGCAAGGTCAGGGTTCGCGTTTGTTGAACTCGTTCATGCAGGCCGTGGGGCCGCGCTGGACGATGCAGCGGGAGGCGTCCGCCGCCCGGCCGATCACGAAGGGGAGCTCCTGGCCCTCCTTCTTGTCGAAGCCGCTCAGGACCCAGTCCACGACCTGGCCCCTGCCCGGCTTGCCGATCCCCACCCGCACGCGGACGAAGTCGGCCCCGATGTGGGCGATGAGGCTCCTCAGCCCGTTGTGGCCGCCGTGGCCGCCGCCGACCTTGATCTGGACCCGGCCGAACTCGAGGTCCAGGTCGTCGTGGACGACGATCACGTCGGCGGGCGCGATCTTGTAGAACCGGGACGCGGCGCCGACCGCCTCGCCCGACAGGTTCATGTAGGTCTGGGGCTTCACGAGGAGGGTCTTCACCCCTCCCACGCTGGCCTCGCCCAGCTCGGCGCCGAACTTGTTGCGGTCGATCCGCGCTCCCGCAGACCCGGCGATCTCGTCGAGGACGAGAAAACCCACGTTGTGCCGGGTGGACTCGTACTCCCTGCCGGGATTGCCCAGGCCTGCGAGGAGCTTCACGGCAGACCGTTACTTCTTCGCCTTCGCGGCGGGGGCGGCGGCCTCGCCGGCTGCAGCGGCGGCAGGCGACACGACCTCGGCCTCAGGCGCCGTGATCACGGCGACCGCGAAGTCGTTCACGTAGCGGATCTTCACGCCGGCGGGGGCCTTGATCTCGGAGACGTGGAGGGCCTCGTTCACCTTCATCGCGGTGACGTCGTACTCGAGCTTCTCCGGGATCTCGCGGGGCAGGCACACCACGTCGACGACGCGGCGGCTCTGGGCGAGGACGCCGCCCTCGGCGACGCCGACCGAACGCCCGGTGAGGACGAGCGGAACCTCGACGGTGACGGGCTTGTCGAGGGCGACCTCGTAGAAGTCCGCATGGAGGAGCTCGCGGGTCACCGGATCCTGCTGGTAGTCGCGCAGCATGGCGGTGCGCTCGCCACCCTGGTCGAGCTGCAGCGTGAGGATGGTGTTGAAGCGGTGGGCGGTGTGGATGGCCTGGCGCAGCGCCTTGGGATCCACGGCGATGGGGAGGGGCTTCTCGGCGTGGGGGCCGTAGAGCACCGCGGGGATCTGCTTGGCGGCCCGGAGGCGGCGGGCCACGCCCTTGCCGGTCTTCTCCCGGACCTGTGCTGCGAGCGTCGTCTGGTTCATGGCTGTGCGTCCTTGGAATCGTTCGCGGCCGCTTGTGTAAGCCGCATGTGTCACTGCAGGTCGCTCGCCGGCGAGAGGCCCGCCGGCCAGCAAAGCCGCGCGATCTACCATCGCGGCCGCCCTACCGCAAGCGCCGACCCCTCCTAGAGGAAGAGGGAGGAGAGCGAGTCGGCGGAGTGGATACGGCGGATGGCCTCGCCGAAGAGCTTCGCCACCGAGAGCGCCTTGATCTTGGGGCAGGCGGCGGCCTCGGGGCTGAGGGGGATCGTGTCGGTGACGATCACCTGGTCGATCGCCGACTTGGTGAGCCGCTCGATGGCGGGGCCGGAGAAGACCGGGTGGACCGCGTAGGCCGACACCCGGGTCGCGCCCTTGTCGACGAGCGCCTGCGCGGCGCCGGTGAGGGTGCCGGCGGTGTCGATCATGTCGTCGAGGAGGATGGCGTGCTTGCCCTCGACGTCTCCGATCAGGTTCATCACCTCGGCCACGTTGGCCTTGGCGCGGCGCTTGTCGACGATCGCCAGGGTGGTGCCCAGCCGCTTGGAGTAGGCGCGGGCGCGCTCCACGCCGCCGGCGTCCGGCGAGACGATGACCATGTCCTCGGGGGAGCCGTGCTCGCGCAGGTGCTCGACGAGGACGGGGGCCGCATAGAGGTGATCGAAGGGGATGTTGAAGAAGCCCTGGATCTGGCCGGCGTGCATGTCCATGGACAGCACCCGGCCCGCGCCGGCGGCGGTGAGGAGGTCGGCCACGAGCTTGGCGGTGATGGGCGTACGCGGCGCCACCTTCCGATCCTGGCGCGCGTAGCCGTAGTACGGGATCACCGCGGTGATGGAGGCGGCCGACGCGCGCTTGAGCGCGTCGATCATCACCAGGAGCTCCATCAGGTGGTCGTTCGTCGGCCGGCAGGTCGACTGGACGAGGAAGCAGTCGATGCCCCGGGCGTTCTCGCCGATCTCGACGTTGATCTCGCCGTCGGAGAACCGGGACACCTCGGCTCGCGACAAGGGGCGCTGGAGGTAGGCGCACACGTCCTTGGCGAGCTGGGGGTTGGAGTTTCCCGAAAAGACCTTGAATTCTCGGTTCATGTCGCGGGGGGCTCCGGGCGGCTCACGGTGCCGTCGGAGTGTGTCTCCGCGTCCCGGCCGTCGCGAGCGCCTTATAGTGGACTACGCCCGAAAGAACCAGCCCCGCTTGCAGCGGGGGCTGGTTCTTTCGCTCGCGCTCCGCGCGAAAGGGCTGCTGTTTTTTTGCTACGCCTTCGGCTTCGCTGCACCAAGAAACCAGCCCCGCTTGAAGCGGAGCTGGTCTCTTGGGCCGCGCTCCGCGCGAAGGCGCCCTTCTCTTGGCTACGCCTTCGGCTTCGCGTGCCCGAAAGAACCAGCCGCACTCGAGCGGAGAGGTTTCTTCGATCCGCTCGTGGAACCAGCCGCGGCCGAGGATTAGTCGCGGTCGCCGGAGGCCCGGTCCATCTCGACGCCGAAGCGGCGGATCGCCTTGTCGTACTCGTCGAGGATCACCGACTCCATGCGGTCGCGGGTCTCGGTGTTGAGCGGGTGGGCGATGTCCCGGTAGGTCCCGTCGCGGCGGCGCTTCGCGGGCATGGCGACGAAGAGGCCGGACGTGCCCTGGATCACCTTCACGTCGCGGACGATGAAGCAGCCGTCGAGGGTGACGGTGACGTAGGCCTTGAGCTTGTCCTCGTCGACCGGAAAGACCCTGACCTCGGTGATGTCCATGGTGGAGAGCCCCCGCGCGCGTGGATCGTCTAGACCGCAATCTCCCTTGGATCGGGCGCCTGCCGCAACGCCCCCACCACGTGGATCGTCTCGTCGGATGCACTCCGAATGGAGCGTTCCAGGGCCAGGGCCTCCTCCCGGCTCGCGCATAGCGCGAAGGCGCAGGAACCGCTGCCGGACAGGAGCACCGGATGCCCCCCCGCAGCCAGGCGATCCATCGGCTCCCGGATCGGCGCGATCGCCGCCACCGCCGCCTCCAGATCGTTGTGGAGCACCCCGGCCACCGCCGCGACGTCGGGCAGCTCGGCAGGGAGCGGGGCGTCGACGCCGGGCGGGAGGATCTTCGCGTCGCGCAGGGCGGCGAGGGAGCGGTAGGCGTCGCCGGCGGAGACGCCGAACGCCGGTCGGAGCACGACGAGGTGCAGCTCGTCGGGGAGGGTCGGGGCCGGCGAGAGCCTCTCCCCCCGGCCCCTGGCCACCGCGGGCCTCCCGTGGACGAAGAAGGGGACGTCGCTCCCGACCCGCAGCGCGGCGGCGATCAGCCGGGGATCGTCCGGGGACACGCCGTTGGCGGCGGCGAGGCACTTGAGCACCGCCGCCGCGTCGGAGGAGCCGCCGCCGAGGCCTCCCGCCACGGGCACCCGCTTCTCGAGGCGCACGTCGACGCCCCCCGGTATCCCGAGCTCCGCCTCGAACGCCGCGGCAGCGCGGGCGCAGAGGTTTCCGTCGCCATCCAACTCCGGATGCCCCGGCGTGCGCACCGTGACCCGGGGCCCGCCGTGGACGCGGATCTCGAGCCTGTCCGCCAGGGAGATGGGGATCATCAAGGTGGACAGATCGTGGTAACCATCGGGCCTTCGCCCCAGGACCCGGAGGGTGAGGTTGACCTTGGCGGGGGCGAGGATCTCGTAGGCTCTCACGGGCCGTGCTTCAAACAGGGGCCACGTTCCGTGTCAACGCGCGAGGAGTGCCGATGGGGTTCGCATCGAATGTGGAGGTCCTCCTCTCTTCGGAGGAGATCGCCGCCCGGGTCGACGCCCTCGGGGCCGCCATCACCCACGATTACCGCGGCAAGGACCTGGTGGTCGTCGGGGTGCTCAAGGGCTCCTTCGTCTTCTTCGCCGATCTGGTGCGGCGGATCGATCTGCCGGTCTCGGTGGACTTCCTGGAGGTCTCCTCCTACGGCGAGGGCACCGAGTCGTCGGGCGTGGTCCGTCTCACGGCGGATCTCACCCATCCGATCGAGGGCCGGCACGTGCTCCTGGTCGAGGACATCGTCGATACCGGGCTGACGATGAGGTACCTCCTCGACAACCTGTGGACGAGGCATCCGAGCAGCGTCGCGGTCTGCGCGCTCCTGGAGAAGCCGACGCGGGTGAAGGTCGAGATCCCGGTGGCCTACAAGGGCTTCTCCATCGCGGACGAGTTCGTGGTGGGCTATGGCCTCGATCACGGCCAGAAGTATCGGAACCTCCCTTTCCTCGGCGTGGTCGGCCGCGCAGGCGGGTCTCCTTGATTCGGGGGGCCGCCGCCGTCATTCTCCGCCCGCGATGACGACTCCCGTTTTCACCGCCCAGCTCGGCGGGCTCCTGCCGAGGCACCTCTTCCTCGAGCCCCTGCTCGCCGGCGCGCGGGTGCTGGAGCTCGGCGCCCTGCCGATCGCCGGCGGCGCCAGCGCCACGGCGCTCCACGACCGCGGCGCCGCGTCGGTGGTCACCCTGGATCCCGACGCCGAAGCGGTCGAGAACGCGCGGCGCGCGTTCGGCGGCCCCGGTCTGCGGTTCTCCTCCGATCCGCTCGCGTCGCTCGACGCTGCGTGCTTCGACCTCGTGGTCGCACACGGGGCCTCGTGGCTCGATGCGATCGACGAGCTCTGCCGCGTGCTCGCCCCGGGGGGAAGGCTCGCCCTGGCGATGGACGGCGCCGGCGCATACCGCGACGCGGCCCAGGTCCTCTCGTCCCGCTTCCCGTCGGTGGAGGTGGCGACGATCCGCCCGGTGGCTGGCTGGGCCGTGGCGCCGGCGCAGGTGCCGGGCGCGAAGCTCGCCGTCGACGAGCTGGGGAGGGAGCCCGCGGAGGCGGGGCAGTACGTGTTCGTCGCAGGCCCATCCCCGGCGGGGATCACCACACAGCGCCTGGCGATCCTGCCCAAGGACGCGACGCCCGGCCTCGAGCGGATCGTCCTCGGCCTCGGTGACGAGCGGCTCGAAGATGTAGATTCGCTGCGCACCCGGTGTGACGAGATGCGCGCGTCGGAGTCCGCGCTGCGCCTGGAGGCGGAGGCGCTGCGCGTTTCGGAGTCCTTGCTGCGGGAGGAGCGCGACGAGCTGCGCGCCGAGATCGCCACCCTGCGCGCCGAGGCCGAGGCGCTCCGCGAGCGGCTGGAGTCCGCCGGCTCGCAGGACGACGAGCTCGCCGCCCTCGAGGCGGAGGCGGCCCGGGCGCGGGCGTCGGCGAAGGGGCTGCGGGACGAGCTCGCCGCGCTCCACGCCGGCGCGGTCCTCGACCTCGAGCCGGAGCGGGTGGGCACCTGGGGTGGCGACGACGCCCTGGCCCGCCGCGCCAGGGACGCCGAGGAGCGGGCGGAGATGGCCAGGCTGCGGGCCCGAGAGGCGGAGGAGTCGATGCGCGCGGCCGAGCGTCGCGCCGAGACGGCCGAAGGGCAGCGGGCCGAGGCGCTGATGGCAGCGCGGCGCCTGCAGCTGGACGTCGAGCGGGCGAGGCGGGAGGCGGCCCTCGGCCCCGCGATCCGCCGGCCGCTCTCCTCGGAGTAGGCGCGTGCGCAAGGGACGTCTCCTCGCGGCCCTCTTCGTCGTCGCCGCGGCGATCGCGGCGCTGGGGATCCTGCGATCCGGCGGAGAGGCCACGCCCGTCCCCCCTGCACCCGCGGCGGCGCCCACGTTCGCATTCGACGACGCGCCGGCCCCCGTGCCGCCATGCCCGGACGGCGGCTGGCTGCGCGGGAGCGTCCTCGGCGCGGACGGCCGCCCTGCCGCCGGCAGCGAGGTCCGGGCGCTCGACGAGCTGACCGTCCTGGCGAGCGTCGTCGCCGACGGTGAAGGAAACTTTCGCATCGGCCCCTTGCGGCCCGGGGAGATCTTCCTGATCGCCCGCAGCGGCGGCCTCGCCTCCGAGGCCGAGGGGCCGATCCCCCTGGCGCCGGGCGAGGAGCTGGGCGGCCTCGCGCTCCGGCTCGCGCCCGGCGGCAGCCTCGCCGGCACGATCCTCGACGCCGAGACCGCGGCGCCGCTGGAGGGCGCCACGGTCCGGGCGGCGGGGCTGTCGTCCCGCACCGACGCTCGCGGGCGCTTCGCCCTGGATGGCCTCACCCCTGGCGAGATCGTGTTCCAGGCGCGGGCTGACGGCTACGAGCCCCGGGACGAGCGCCTCTCCATCGGCTCGGGGCCCACCTCCGGGCTGGAGATCCGCCTCACGAAGGGTGTCCGACTCGCAGGCCGGGTGGTGGACGGCGCCGGACGTCCCGTGGCGGGCGCGTCGATCTTCGCCGCGGCCTACCGGCTCCGCGAGGGCGACGGCCGCCTGGCGGGTCGCGCGGCGGGCGACGGCACCTTCGCGGTGACGGCCCCCGCCGGGCAGGTGATCCTCGAGGCCGTCGACGCCGCCGGCGGCACGGGGCGCAGCGGCGTCCTCGGCGTCCCTCCCGGCGGCTCGATGGAGGGGATCGAGATCCGCATCGCCGAGGCTGCCTCCCTCACCGGCAACGTCATCGACGCCGTCGGCGAGCCGCTCCCCGGCGCGCGGGTCTATGCCGCGGCGGGGGAGCGCACCTTCGGCGGCGTCGTCACCGGCCGGGACGGCACGTTCACCCTCGGCCCGATCCCGCCCGGCCCGATCCAGGTGGTGGCGGTGAGCGGCGGCGCGAGGGCGCGGGTCGGGCCCATCGAGATCCTCGAGGGCGAGACCGCCCACGTCACGCTGCAGATCGGCGCGCACGAGCTGCGCGGCCTGGTGGTCGACGCGGGAGGACGTCCCGTCCCCGGCGCGTCGGTTGCGATCTGGCCGGAGGGCGGACCCCGCACCCTCGCGTCGGTGCTCGTCGCAGACGGACGCGGCGGCTTCGCAGCGAGGGGCCTCCCCGGCGGGCCGCTGCGGGTGGAGGCGTCGTTCGAGGTGCTCCGCGGCGAGCGCCGCGGCGTCGTCCCCGCCGACGGCGAGGTGACGGTGACGCTGGCCGGCGGCGAGCTCGTGGGGCTGGTCCTGCGGGACGGCCGTCCCGCCACCGAGTTCTCCGTCGCCGCTTCGCCCCTCGAGCCGGGATCGTCCGGCGCGACGGTGCGCTCCTTCGTTTCGGCGGACGGGAGGTTCCGCCTGCCGTTGCCACCCGGCGGGTGGGAGGTGCGGGCGAGCGCGCCGTCTGCGACGGAGGCGATCGCGCGGGCCGAGGTGCCGGAGCGCGGCCCCTCGGCGGAGGTGGTGCTCGAGCTCGACGCGGGCGGCGTGATCGAGGGCAGGGTGATCTCGGCCGACGGGTCGCCGATCGAGGGCGCCCGCGTCTCGGTGGACCGCGGGGCGATCTTCGCCTTCGCCTCGAGCCAGGACGCGCCGGGCGCGCCGCAGGCCCTCACCGGCGCCGACGGGACGTTCCGCCTGACCGGCGTGAAGCCGGGACGCGTCCCGGTCTTCGCGTTCCGGCCGGGCTTTCGCTTCACGAGGCCGACGGTCACCACGGTGGAGCCGAACCGCGCCGCCTGGGCGGAGGTGCGCCTCACCCCCGGCGATTCCCTGGGCGAGGAGGCCTTCGGCGGTATCGGGCTCACCCTGGGCGCCAACCGGCAGCGGGCGGTGGTCGCCGCCAGCGTCGTGACGGGAGGCCCGGCGTTCTCCGCCGGGGTGAGGCGGGGCGACCTCATCGCGGCGATCGACGGCGTGCCGTTGCCGCCCGGCGCGGGCCTGCGCCAGGCGGTGGAGCAGATCCGAGGGCAGGTCGGCACCCCGGTCACCCTCGAACTGGTCCGCGATGGCGTGCGGTTCCGCGTGGTGGCGGTCCGCACGGAACTCCGGTATTGACGGCGGCCAGGAGCCCGATGCGGCGACCGTCACGGCGGGCAGGGTGACCGCGACGGGCTCCTACGGGGGAGCCGCCAGAGTTGACGACCAGACTCCCCGAAAGGAGACTCGCCGGGTGCGTCACTATCTGGAGCTTCCCCAGAGCCTCGAGCTGCGTGACCCGGAGACCGGCGCCTTCGGGCTCTCCTTCTTCGTCGAATACGCGGAGAAGGAGCTGATCCGCTCCCAGCGATACGGTCGACCGTTTTCGTTGGTGACACTTCGAGTGGAGGGGGTCCGGGAGCTCGCACACATGCACGGCGCCGAGCCGATCCGCACGCTCTTGCGGGCGGTCCTCGCCGCGGTGGGGCGGGTGGCGAGGGACGTCGATCTGGTGGCGCGGATGGACGACGAGGAGTTCGGGCTCCTCCTCCCCGAGACCGATCACTTCGGCGCCCTGATGTTCCAGCGCCGGGCCCTCGCCGCCGTCGCCGACGACGGCAGGGTGAAGGAGCTGACGTCGACGCTCCCCGTCTCGCTCTCGGTGGGCGCCTCCACCCACGGCCGCGACGGGCGGGATCTCGACGCGCTCCTCTCCGCCGCCAGGGGCCGCGCGAAGCAGGGGCGCCGCTCCCTCGCCAGGCGCCTCGCGTCCCTCGAGTTCTGGCCCAGCGTCTGGGAGCTCTTGGACGGCGAGCTCTCCTCCCTCGTCCCGGGCGGCGGGATCGCGTCCCTCGACGGGGAGGACCTGCAGCCGTCCAACCGCCGGCTCTCGATGTCGGCGGAGACGATGCGCAGCGTGCGGGCGGAGGTGATGCGGCAGGTCGCGAGGGAGGCGAACGGCAGGGGGCTGCTGTACGCCAGCGCGGGGGCCGACGCGATCCACGCCTCGCTGCCGATGCTCGAGTCGCTGTCCCGCGGCGGCGCCGCCTGGACCGTGCACCTCCTGGGCAGGCGCGGTCCCTCCACCCTCGTGCACCCGGTGGTGACGCCCGTCTACGTCGACGCGCAGGATCCGATCTGCCGCCACGACCTGCTCCTCTACCTCTCGGAGCAGACCGCCTACGCCCTGGTGCGCAAGGCCGGCGAGGAGGCGACCGCGTTCCACTCCAGCGACGGGCCCCTGGTCGATCACCTGATCACCCGACTCCAACAGGCGTATGACCTCCACTCCTACTAAGCCCCAGGCCCGAACGATCCTCCTCGCGGATCCCGACCACGTGACGGTGCGGTGGCTCGGGCACCTGCTCCGGGACCGCGGGTTCCAGGTGCACGCCGCCAGCGACGGCTCGCAGGCGCTGCAGACCACGCTCCTGCGGCATCCGGACCTGGTGCTCTTCGATCAGGCGTGCACGCTGATCGAGGCGGAGGCCTTCCTCCGGATCCTGCGTAGCAACCCCAGGACCGAGTCGATCCCGGTCGTCGTCACCGGCACCGGCGACAGGGCCCGCCTCCCGGCGGCCCAGGGCTACCTGCGCAAGCCGTTCGCCGAGGACGAGCTCTTCGGCAGGCTCGAACAGGTGCTCCGCGGCGCGCCGTCCGGGCGCCCCTCGCCGGAGAGCGAGCTGCGCGGGCAGCTCTCCCACCTGCCGGTGCCGGATCTCCTGCAGGTCCTCGCCGTGAACCGGCGCACCGGCCGCCTCGTGATCCGCAGCGGCGGCGGCCAGGGCGAGATCTTCGTCGTGGAGGGGAAGGTGCACGACGCCCGCGCCCCCGGCGTCTTCGGCGAGAAGGCGTTCTTCCGGATCCTCGCGCAGAAGGAGGGGACCTTCGAGCTGCAGTCCGAGCAGCTCGCCGTGCCCGATCGCCTGGGCCGCGGCCTCGATCGCCTGCTGCTCGACGGCTCGTACCAGGCGGACGAGCTGTCGCGGGTGCTGGACCGGCTCCCTCGCGCCGACGAGCGGATCGAGCTCGCCGGCGAGCCCCGCGCGCCGCTCGAGCCCGACGTGGCCGTCGAGCAGATCCTCGAGGTCCTGCGCTCGGGACCCAGCACCGTCGGCGCGCTGATCGATCGCTGTGCGTCGAGCGATCTCGATGCGGCGTGCGCGCTCGAGGCGCTCCTGGTGAAGGGCGCCGCCCGGGTGATCGACGCGCCCATCAACGGGGCCACCGAGGCGCCGCTCGTCGACGCCTCGCAGCTCCACGTGCTACGGCAGCGGCTCATGCGATCGAGGGGCACCTGGGCTGGCGGCGCGGTGGCGAAGGTGCTGCTCGTGGCGGGCGAGGACGGGAGCGCCCGCGGGGCGGCCCTGCGCCTCGTGCGCCTGCCGGGGTTCCAGCGCGACGCCGTGTCGGGCCCGGGGACGATCGCCCACGTGGATCTGGGCGAGGGCGTGCGGCTGGATCTGGTGGCGCTCTCCACCCGCGACGAGCTGCGCCCGCTGTGGCCGCTGTGGTCGGCGGGGGCGCTGGGAGCGCTGGTGCTGGACGAGGGGAAGGGCGCGGACGAGGCCGCCGCGTGGCTGCACCGCGGCGGACTGCCGGTGATGGGGGCGCGCGGCGAGGGCCTCGCCGATCTGCTCCCGAAGCTGCGGGAGCTGATGGCACAGGCGCTCGCTTCGCGGTGAGATCGCCTGCGGTCTCCCAAAGCTCGCGTAGCGCCGGACGACGGAGGGTCAGCCGACGAGGCCGTCGAGGAGCGCGCGCAGCGGCCCCGCTCCTCCGACGCCCGCCTTGCGGTAGATCTGCCGGCGCCGCTCCCGCGTGGTCTCCGGCGACACGCCGTCCAGGGCAGCCGCCTCCTTCGAGCTGCGGCCGAGCAGGATGTGTCCGAGCTCGTGGCGCTCCATCGGCGTCAGCTTCCACTGCATCGACAGCCGCTCCACCCTCGACGAGCGCTGGCTCTGCTCGGGGTTCGCAGCCTGGAGGAGGTGCTGGCCGCCGGGCAGGGTGGTGAGCATGAAGCCGCGCAGGGGGATCTCACCCCGCGCCGCTGCCTCGAGCCTGGCGGCGGCGATGAGCGCCTTGGGATCCGCGAAGGAGAGTCCGAGCTCCACGCCGTCCCGCAGATCGAGTGCGCGCCAGAGCAGGGTGTTGGCCCACATCAGCTGCCGGCGCTCGAAGAGCGCGAGGGGCAGGCCGGTGTGGCGGCCGACGGCGTCGAGCAGCGAGATCGAGGAGTGGATCGGTTGCCACGGCCGATCCAGCGCCTCGCCGATGGCCCGGCGCTCGGCCGGGGTGGGGTGGCGCCTCCCGATCGCGACGGCGAGGGTGCGCCACCGGCTCTGATCGCCGTGGAGGGAGATCAGCGTCGGCTGGCCCGCCTCGGTCTTGCCGTCGAAGAAGACCACCCGCGAGCGGGTCACGGGCGGATCCGCCTCGCTCGCGAAGCGGGCCTGCCGCACCGCTTCCAGCCACGGCTCGTGGGGGAACCCTTGGCCCGCGACGGAGTCGGGGCCCACGTAGGGCGCGTCGAGGTCGGCGACCAGGGCCGCCCCGGCGCCGCATGCCCCGACGAAGCGGGCGAGAGCGGTTCTGAGCCAGCCCTTCGGGCTCCCCGTGGCCGGCTGGACCACACCTGCATTCACGGCGTCACCTTTCGGAGGTCAAACGATGGCTCGATCCATACCACGCCCCAGAGCCTCGCCGCGCTCGAACGTGACGGTCCGCATGGCGGGCATCCGACAGAGGAGCTCCCACTCCGCCGTCGGCAGGGTCGCGATCCGAACGCCGGCGGGGATCGGGATCTCGAGGTGCACCTCTCCCGCCCTGCCTCCCGTCTCCACGAACCGAAGGGGCCCGCCGGACGCCGCGGCATCCCTGGCGATCGAGCGGAGCCGCCGCGCCACGCGCAGCGCCTGGCGCCCCTCCGGGCTCGTGAAGGCGTGGAAGTGCCGGTTGCGCGAGAGCGCCGGGCCGTCGCCGGTGAGGCGCTCGACGATTCGGTACACGAACGCGTGCATCGCGCCGGAGTGTACCGGGATCGCGGGGACCGCGCAGCCGCCGCGCGCACGCCCGCCAGGGCCTACAGCGGGAGCGCCAGCTCGGCCGCCTGCCGCCGCAGCTTCTGCTCCGCCCTGCCGCCGCCGCGGCCCACCAGCGTGAGCTGGAGGTTCGCGCGGGAGACGATGCGGGTGCACACCCGCACCAGGTCCGCCGCGGTCACCGCGTCCACCTTCGCCACCCGCTCCTCGAACGCCTCCGCCGGGCGCCACAGCTCGGAGCCGCCGAACCAGCCGGCCAGGTCGGAGGCGCTGTCCAGGGCGAACTCGAGGCCCATCCGGTAGCGTCGCTTGGCGCGGTCCAGCTCCTCGGGCGTGGGCCCGTCTGTCACGAAGCCGCCCAGGACGTCGGCGATCACCGAGAGCACGGTGGGCACCTTCGGGTGGGCGCACGCCACCTCCACCTCGAAGATCGACAGATCCGAGAAGGTGTCGATGCCGGCGTGGAGCGCGTAGGCGAGGCCCCGCTTCTCGATCACCTGGAAGGGCAGGCGGGAGGAGAGGCCGTCGTCGAGGATCCGCCTGGCGAGGAGCAGCGCGGGAAAGTCCTCGTGGAACTCAGGCGGCGCGAGGAAGTTCAGCCTCATCTCCGTCTGCTGCGAGTCCTCGTTGTCCACCAGGTGCACGGAGGGACCTGCCGCCGGCGAGGAGAACGGCTCCTCCCCCGGGACGTCGCCGCCGGGAGGCAGGCGGCCGAAGTGCTTCTGCGCCAGCTCCACCACCTGGTCGTGGTCCCCCGGCCCCACGCACGTGAGCACGAGGTTCCGCGCGCCGTACATGCGGCGGTGGTGCTCGCGCAGATCCTCGAGGCCGATTCGCTTCACGGTCTTCGGCGTGCCCGCGATCTTGTGGGCGAGGCCGTGGCTCCCGAAGATCGCCGCCTTCGAGAGGTTGTCGATGTCCACGTCGCGGCCGTTCTCGTCCACCTCGTCGAGCATCTCCTCGAGGATGATCTGCCGCTCCGTCTCCACCTCCACGAGGCGCGGCGCAGCGAGCATGTCGCCCAGCACGTCGAACCCCACCTCCAGGCGGGAGGGGTGGAGGGGAGTGTAGTAGTAGCCGTGGTCACGGGTGGTGACGCCGTTCAGGTTGCCGCCGGCGTCCTCCACCCGCGAGTTCATCTCCACGGTGTCCCGGTAGCGCTCGGACCCGCGGAAGAACATGTGCTCGAGGAAGTGCGAGACGCCCATGATCTCGGGCGCCTCGTGGCGGCTCCCAGAGCGCACGTAGATCGCCAGGATCGCCGAGTGGAGGTGGGGGGTCTGCACGCTCACGACCCGCAGGCCGTTGGGGAGCACGCTCTTCCGGTGGATCATCGCAGGGGAGGTCAAAGCCGTCAGGCTCCGGGTAGAAGTACGGTGAAGGTGGTGCCGCGCGACGGCGCGCTCTCGCAGCGGATCGTCCCGTTGTGCTGCGCGACGATCTGGTGGGTGAGGGAGAGGCCCAGGCCGGTCCCGCCCCGCTTCGTGGTGAAGAACGGATCGAAGAGGCGGTCGAGGTCGGTCTCGCCCATGCCCACCCCGGTGTCGCGGATCTCGAGCTCGACGCCCTCCGGAGTGGACCTGCCGGCGATCCGCAAGGTCCCGCCTCCGGGCATCGCCTCCCGGGCGTTGCGCACCAGGTTCAGCAGCGCCTGCCGGAGCTGGTTCTCGTCGATCTCGGCAGGGAGATCGTCGGGCAGATCCAGCTCCAGGCGCACGCCCGCCGCCTCGAGCTCGGGGCGCACGAACGCCGCCAGATCGCGCACGAGGGAGGAGACGTCCTCCCGCTCGAGGGAGGGCTTGGGGAGACGGGCGTACCGAAGGTACTCCTCGGTGATCTCCGCGAGGCGGTCGACCTCCGCCGAGATGGCGGTGCACAGGCGGCGCGCCTCGACTCCGCTCTCGCCCGAAGGGAGCTCCTCGGCCAGGAGCTCGGCGTTCAGGCCGATCGAGGAGAGAGGGTTGCGGATCTCGTGGGTGATCTGCGCCGCCATCCGCCCCACCGTGGCGAGCTTCTCCGCGCGCATCAGCGCTTCCTGCTTGGTCTCCAGCTCCCGCTCGCGGGCCTGCAGCGACGCCGCCATCTGGTTGAACTCGCGGGCGAGGACGCCGACCTCGTTCGCCGCCGAGGTGGGCACCTTGGCGGACCAGTCGCCGCGGCCGATCCGCACCGCCGCTTCGGTGAGCGTCCGCACCGGCGCCAGGAGCCGCTGCGACAGGAGCGACGCGAGGATCCCCAGCGCGATCGCGGCGAGGGAGAAGCCGATGATCGCCAGGGAGGAGGAGCGCTCGGTGGCCTGTGCCTCCCGCACCCGCTCCTGGATTCTCCCCTCCAGGGCGTGGCTGAACAGGCGCAGCGATCGATCGATGCGGCGCTCGGTGCGCTTCAGCTCCTTGCCCTGCTCGTCGGCGGCGAGCGCGGCCGCCTCGACGTCGGCGTCGGAGCTCTCCATCGTGGCGAAGAGCGCGTCGGCCTGGCCGTCGTAGAGGTCGTACTCTCGGACGAGATCCTCGAGGCGCCCCTCGATCTCGTCGAGGAACGGCACCTCCGAGGGCCGGGCGAACCGGCGGGTCTCGGTGACGAGGAGCCTGCCCTGGGTGAGCTTCTCCCGGACGATGCGGGGGTAGTAGAGGCGCGCGAGCTTGATGAGGATCCGCTGCGCGCGGGGATCCTTCTCCTCCAGGAGGCGGTCGGTGTCGCGCTGCTTGTTCTTGTGGAAGGTCTCGAGCTGGGCCGCGACCTTGGTGAGGGGGAGATAGCCCTCCGACACCAGCCGGATGTCGGCGCCGACCGCGTGCATCCGCCATACGGCGAACGAGCTCACCGCGCCGAACACCGTGACGACGGCGGCGAAGACGAGAAAGATGCGGGTGGCGATCGAGAGGCGCACGGGAGGATCTTCGGGGAGGATCGAGGAGGTCTGTAGCACCCGCGGCCCGGGCTGGGCAAAGGAAGCCGGACGGGCAGGCGCTCGCGCGGGCAGGCCCCTGAATCCACGCCTTTCCGCATTTGACTCGGGAAACTCGGGGGTCATAGACTCCCCGTCCCAAGTCCTTGAAACGACCGGCTTTCGAGCCGGCGAGGAGATTGACCAAAGTGAGCTCTAGCAGCCGTGGATTCACCGCGCCCTTCTTTCGTGCGGGCGTGCTGGCGGCGTTGCTGGTCAGCCCCGTCCTCGCGCGGGCCGACGCAGTAAAGGTCGTGGTGGTGCCCTATGCGCCGCTGTACGACAGCATCCCCCGCGCCACCGGCGAGAGGATCGCCGAGACCCTGCAGGAGGGGCTGCGGCCGAACGCCGACGTCCAGCTGGTGGAGCTGCCCGCCGAGGGCGCGAAGGCCGCCAAGGACTCCAAGTTCGCGACGCCGGCGCAGGTGCAGGCCGTCGCCGCAGCGAAGGCGGAGCTCGACAAGGGCCGCACCCACCTCTCGAAGCGCCGGATGAAGCCGGCCCTCGACGCCTTCACCCGCGCGATCGAGGGGATGGAGCAGAACGCCGCCGCCCTGGAGGAGGTGGAGCCGCTGGTGGAGGCCTACCTCAAGAAGGCCGTCGCGCAGTTCCGCATGGGCCAGGAGGATCAGGCGTCGAAGGGCTCGCTGCCGAAGGCGATCCGGCTGCAGCCGTCGATGCGCCTGCAGCCGGGCGACGAGTACGACCAGGTCTTCGTCGACCTCTTCGACCAGGTCAGGGCGGGGATGGCGAACGACGGCGCGGGCTCGCTGCGCGTCGACACCACGCCCCCCGGCGCCGGCATCTGGGTGGACGGCCGCGACGCGATGACCAGCCCGGTGATGGTGACGGGCCTCCTCCCCGGCGTGCACTACGTGAAGATCAAGCTGCCCAGCACCGAGCCGTACGTGGAGCGGGTGGAGATCCGCAAGGACGAGCTCTTCCGCATCAGCCCGGACGAGGGCGGAAGCCAGCAGGGCCTCGTCGCCGGCCTGGTGACGCTGCTCTCCCGCAACGAGCTCGGCAACGACGCCCGCGCGCAGATCGAGACGGTGGCGCAGCGGACCGGCGCCCAGGTGGTGGTGGTCGGCGGCGCCTACGCGAAGGGCTCCAGCCTGGGCCTCGCGACCTACGCCTTCCACGTGGGCTCCGGCACCTTCACCCAGCTCCAGTCCCTCACCCTCGACCGCGACATGCTGGGCGCCGCCATCGAGATCAACAAGGTGGCGAACGAGCTGGGCGGCAAGCTCACCACGGCAGGCGACTCCGTGGCGATCCCCCGCCCGATCGCCGACGACGCCAAGGCCGGCGCGGAGAAGATCCACGAGGTGGACTTCGCCGTGAACCTGTCGGCTCCCGCCGCCGCCAAGAAGGACGACGGCAGGCCGGCGGTGGTCCCCGCCGGCGGCGGCAGCCGTCGCCCCATCGGCGGCCGGACCCCGATCGGCGGCGGCAAGGCCCCCGAGGAGGCGAGCGCTGCCCCCGCCGGGCTCGAGGATGGCGCCGCGGTGGCGGCGGCCCCTGCCGCGCCCCCCGCTCCCGCCGTGGAGAAGAAGCCGGCGCCGGTCACCCAGGACTTCCTCCTCCCCAGCCGCGGCGAGGACTTCGGCGCCCCCGCGGCGCAGGAGAAGCAGACGGCGACCTACAGCTACAGCGGCGGCGTCTCCCTCGCCGACGAGGCGAGCTTCGACGAGCCGAAGAAGGAGGGCGGCGGCCTCTTCTCCAAGTGGTGGTTCTGGACCGCCGCCGGGGTCGTGGCCACGGGCGCCACCGTCGGGATCGTCGCCGCGACGGCGGACGGCGGGGGCAGTGGTCCGACGGGGCACGCGAGCTGGTAGCTCGAACAGGGATACTTCCGACATGCGCTTTTCCAAGATGATCCGCGGCGCCGTGTGCGCCGCACCGCTGCTGCTCGCTGCCTGCGGCGACTCCGAGTCGAGCTTCGATCTCGTCCTCGTCCACGAGGACTGCGAGGCCACGACCGGCGAGAGCGTCCTCCCGGTCAGCGGGATGGTGAAGATCTCCATCACCGGCGACGGCATCGACGCCCCCATCGTAGGCACAGCCAACGTGGCCTCGCGCTCGCTCGAGGTCCCCGAGGTCCCGGCCGGGTCCAACCGCGTCGCCACGGTCGAGGTGTGTGACGACGGCGCGACGTGCAACGTGGTCCGCGCATACGGCCAGTCGGCGCCCTTCACGGTGTCGGACTCGGACACGCCCTCGGTCGAGGTGCAGATGTTCCGGGTGAACGGGTTCACCCGCACGCGCTCCTCCGGCGGCGCCTGCTCGAACCTCGGGACGGAGCGGGCGGGACACACCGCGACCCTCCTCTCGGACGGCCGCGTCCTCCTCGCCGGCGGCTTCCGCCTCTTCGTGGCGGGCGCCCTCGCCAACGAGGTGCTGCAGACCGCCGAGATCTTCGACCCGGCGACGGGCGCCTTCACCGCCACCGGCGACATGTGCGCCGACGGCACCTGCCATCCCCGCGCGTTCGGCCAGGCGGTCCTGCTCCGTGACGGCCGGGTGCTGATCACCGGCGGGCTCGACGACGCCGGGAACGCGCTCGCCACCGCGATCCTCTTCGACCCGAAGACGAACTCCTGGAAGTCGGCCCCCTCGATGGCCCGCGCCCGCCACGGCCACACGGCGACGCTCCTCGACAGCGCGGGCGGAGCGGTGGTGATCGTCGGCGGCGTCGACGCCGAGGGCATGGTCCAGGGCGACGTCGAGGTCTTCGAGCGCGGGGGCTTCACCGTCGTCCAGGGCGGAGGCGGAAACTTCGCCGTCGCGCGCGCCTTCCACTCTGCCGCGACCGTGGGCAAGACGGGGCAGGGCGTCCAGGTCGTCGGCGGCATCGACGCCGAAGGCAAGGCGCTGGCGAGCGCCCAGGTGGTCAGCTACAACCAGGCCAGCGGGACCTACGTGGTCGCCGCGGCCGCGAACGTCCTCGACGTCGGGGTCGCCTCGGCGGGACTCGCGCCGTTCTCCAAGCGCCTCGGCGTCGTCGGCGGCGCCTCCAAGTGGACCATCGAGAGCGCCCAGCCCGGCTTCGGCACGGGCAGCGAGCCGATCCGGGAGATCCAGTGGTTCGATCGCCCCGAGGGCTCCGGCGTCAACGGGGCGATCTCCGGGCAGCTGGCGCGGATCTCGCCGTGCGTCGCCATGCTCGGCGACCAGGATCGGGCGCTGGTGGTCGGCGGGTTCGCCGCGAACGGGACCACGCCGCTCACCAAGGCGGAGGTCCTCGGCTGGCAGGGCGACGCCCTCTCTTCGAGCCTCACCGACAACCAGGGCAGGCTCCGGGACGACGCCGGCCGCGGCTATGCGACCTGCACGAGCCTCGGGCAGGGCATGGTCCTGGTGGCCGGAGGGATCGGATCGGGCAACAAGGCGGTTCACTCTGCGGAGATCTACGTCGCCCGCACACGGGCGGATTGACGGCTCCTAGCGGGCCTTCCCAAGGAAGATGGACTTGATCGCAATCATCGTCGCGGCGGCCTTCGGCGTCGTCGCGCTCATCGGATGGCTCTCCCGCAACAAGCTGGCCGACCGGTTGGACGCCATGCAGGCGGAGGTGACGAAGGCGAAGGCCGACGCCGCCGCCGCTCGCAAGAGCGCCGAGCGGACGAGCGAAGAGAAGAAGGGGCGCTCCGACGAGCTCTCCTCCTCTCGCGAGAAGCTTCGCGACGCCAAGCGCCGCCTCCACGAGGCGGGCGAGGAGGCGAAGAAGGCCCGGGACCTGGCCTCCGCCCGGGCGGAGGAGCTCCGCCAGGTGGAGCAGCAGCTGGCCCTGGTGCGGGAGGAGAACGCCCGCCTCGCCGACGAGGCTCGTCGCCGCCAGGAGGAGGCGGAGCGCCCGCGCGCGCGCCGCGTCGAGACGCAGCCCAAGGCGGCCGCCCCCGCGCCTGCGCCCGTCCCGATGACGCCGGAGCAGATCGACGAGCGCCTCGTCGAGATGGCCCGCAAGGTCGAGGAGGCCGATGCCCGCGTGGCGGAGGTCGAGAAGCGCAACGTGGAGCTGCGCCGCCAGGCGGAGGACGCCCGCGAAGAGGCCCGGCGCGCCCGTGGCAAGGCCGAGGCCAACAACCGGGTCTACCTCGTCACCAAGGGCGAGGCGGAGATCTGGAAGGACAAGTTCTCCGGGCTCGAGCAGAAGTGGAACGAGCTCTGGCGCGAGCTGGAGGGGATCGGCTGGAAGCCGCGCACGTCGAAGGATCCCGCCGCCCGGGGCGAGGACGGCAAGCGGCGCGGGCCCAAGCGCGATCGTCGCGGCCCGCGGCCCGGCGCCGAGGAAGGTGCCGGGCGGGCGAACCAGGGCAACGCTTCCCCTGCCGAGGCGCCCGTGACGACGCGCGCGGCCGAGGACGTCGCCTCCCCCGCAGAGACGCCGACGGCGGGAGCTGAGGTCGCCGCCGCCCCCATGGAGGAGCCCGCGATGAAGGACACGGCTGGCGCCGAGGCCGCCGCGGTCCCTGGTGAGGAGCCCTCGATGAAGCTCGCCGCCGGCGCCGAGGACGCCGCGCCGGCCGAGGGCACCGAGACCGCCTGATCGCCCGCGAAAGAGCTGCAGTCCGTCCGAGGGAGCGCACGTCGCTCCCTCGCGCGTTTCGGGCATCCCCGACGGGCGCCCGGCCTCTCCCCCGGGGTGCGGACGATCGGTGACGGCCCGATGCAGGGCGCTCCCCCGATGCGCAAGCTGTGGGGTGTGAACGTCCGCCCGCGCAGCGCGATGGGTCGCCTGACTGCCAGGAGCTGGCGCAAGATCGGGACGTTGGCGGGGGTCCTCGCCGTCGGCCTGGCGCTCTTCTTCCTGATCGGCGGCTCGAGGCCGCTCACCCCGGCGCGCATCCACGACGACGTCCTCGCCTTGGGCGGCCTGGGATTCCTGGGCTTCCTGGCTGCGTCGGCGGCGCGGCCGCTCTTCGTGGTCGTCTCCGGCTCGCTCTTCTCGGTGGCGGCGGGCCTGGTGTGGGGGATGTGGGCGGGCGCCGTCCTGGCGCTGGGAGGGACGCTCCTGTCGGCGCTGCTCGTCTTCGGCCTGGCGCGGCGCCTCGGCGCGTCGGCGGTGCGGGAGCTCGCCGGCGCCAGGTACCCGGACCTCGAGACCCTCGCCAGGGACAAGGGCTTCGCCTTCGTCTTCGTCGCGACGCTGGGCTTCGTGCTCCCCTCGGATCTGGTGATCGCCGTCGCCTCGGTGACCGGCATGCGGATGCGCAAGGTCCTCGTTGCAGCGGGGCTCGGCACGCTGCCCGGCACGCTCCTCATGACCGCGATCGGCGCCTCGGTGATCGAGCCCTCGCCGCTGATGTGGTGGCTGGGGGGCGCGGCGGTCCTCGCGCTCACGGTGGTGGCCGCGATCCTCGCCCGTGGCTGGCTCCCCCGCGGCGAGCGGCGCACGCCCGCCTGAGGGAGTCGCTTCAAGGTCCGGCCCCACGGCGGAGCGCCGCGGGGGGCGCCGCCCCGAGGCGATCCGGACCGCCGACCGGGCGCGGGTCGGGTAGAGTGCGCGCCATGGAAGTCGATCCCCGCAAGCGCGTCGCCATCTTCCTCCACGACGGCGCCTACGATCGCCTGCACCAGGGCTGCGCCATCGCGGCCGCGGCCGCGGCAGGAGGCCGCGACGTCCAGGTCTTCCTCTTCTGGTGGGCCCTCGACCGCTTCCTGGCCGGCGGCTTCGACGAGCCCGACATGGGCTCGTCCACCGGCCCGACCGACGCCGCCCGCGCCGCCGAGGAGGCCTTCGAGAAGGGCGCGCCCACCGCGGCGGCGCTGCTCGAGGCCGCCCGCGACACCGGGCGCTGCACGCTCTATGCGTGCTCCGCCTCCGCCTTCCTCCTCGGCAAGCGCCCCGATCACATCGCGAGCCGCGTCGACCAGGTGGTGGGCTGGAGCGCGATCCTGGGCCTCACCGCCGGCGTCACCGACCGCTTCTACCTGTAACCCGCCATCTCGTGGTAGGGGTTTCCTCTACACCGTGTACCCCCCGCGTCGACAGGAGCTCTCGCCATGCCTCGTCATCTCTCTCTCCCCCTCGCGCTGATCGCCGTCCTCTCGCTCACGGGCTGCAAGACCTCGCTCTTCGGTGGGTCGGAGGACGCCAAGGCCAAGCAGGCCGCCCTCGAGGCGGAGACGAAGAAGGCGGAGGCCGAGAAGATCGCGAAGGAGGCGGAGGCCGCCGCGGCGAAGCGGGCCGAGGCGGAGAGGATCGCCGCAGCGGAAGCCGCCGCGAATCCTGTGGACCCCACCGCCGACGTCGAGGCGCCGGCCTTCGAACCGTCGGCGGAGGAGGATCCCCGCCTCGTGAACTTCGCGGAGCGGCTGGCCAAGGCGGACTTCGGCCGCCTGGGGCGCGAGGAGCTGCTGCCCGACCTCCTCGGAGGCCTGGACGTCTGCAAGGCTTCGATGCGGACGAAGCTCTCGTTCGCGAAGGGCTACGCCACCATGGGCCGCTACCAGGACGCGGCGGCGGCGAAGGCCTGCCTCGACGAGTACCTGAAGATGCCGGGGGCGGCGAAGTACAAGCACCTCTACCTGCTGGACGGCGCGTACATGCTCGAGATGCACCCCTACCTGGAGGCGAAGGACATGAGCGCGATCCGCGACCAGTTCAAGGCGGCCGTCGGCGGCTGACCGCCGCCCTGTCAGCGCACCTTGCGCATCTCCTCGAGGAACTTCGGCGCCTCGAGGAAGCCCGTGACCCGGGGGTCTTCGAGGGCCTGGCCCTCCGCGTCGAGGAAGACCACGGTCGGCAGCCCCTGGATCCCGTAGCGATCGTAGAGCGTCTGGATGCGGTCGTCCTCGATGGTGCCGTCGACCTTCACGGTGACGAAGCGGGAGGCCTCCTCCATCACGGTCGGATCGGTGTAGGTGAACTTGTCGAGCTCTTTGCAGGCCGCGCACCAGTCCGCGTAGAAGTCGATGATCACGGGCTTGCCCTCGGCCCGTGCCTGGACGAGGGCGCCTTCGTAGTCGTGGGTCCACTCCACCGCGTCGCCGTGGGGCACCGCCAGCCGGAAGAGGATCCCGCCCACCACCAGCACCACGCCGAAGGCCTTGCGCGCCCGGACGGGGAAGCCGTCGTGGAAGGAGAGGTGGATCGCCCCGACGAGGACGCCCAGGGCCACCGCCACCGCGCCGATCACGAAGTTGGATTCGGAGACGCCGAACACGCCGGCCACGGCAGGGAACGCGTCGCGGAGGTAGACGAGCGCCATGGCGAGCAGGGCCACGCCGAAGACGCTCTTCACCGACTCCATCCACGGCCCGCTCTTAGGCAAGGCCACGGAGAACCCGCCCAGGAGGAAGAAGGGCAGGCCGACGCCAAGCGCGTACACGAAGAGGAGCACGAAGCCGAAGAAGGGCTGGCCGCTCGACGCCACGATCGTGAGGAGCGAGGCGAGGACGGGCCCGGTGCAGGGGGCGGCGATCACGCCGGCCACGAGGCCCATGGCGATGGCGCCGCCGAAGCCCGTGCCGCCCACCCGGTTGAGGCGCTGGGCGAGGCCCTGGGGCAGGGCGATGTCGAAGGCGCCGAACATGCTCGCCGCCATCGCGACGAAGAAGGCGGCGAGGCCCACGACGACGAAGCGGTTGGCGAGGATGGTGCCGAAGGCCTTGCCCGAAGACGCCGCGGCGAATCCCAGGGCCGAGAACATCAGCGCCATGCCGAGGACGTAGGTGCTCACCAGGGCGAAGGACCGCATCCGGCTCTGCGCCTGCCTGGCCCCGAAGACCCCGAGGGTGATGGGGATGAGCGGGTAGACACAGGGGGTGAGGCTCGTCAGCACGCCTCCCAGCCAGGCGATCGCCAGGGTCCACAGGGCGCCGCCGCCCGACAGGGAGGAGGCGTCCAGGCTCGGCGACGCCAGGCCCTGCCCCAGAAGGTCGGGGAGGAAGAAGGCGGCCAGCCCCGCCGCTGCGGCGCCCGCGAGAAGAAGTCCGGTTCTCCGCATGTTGCCTCTTCGCTTGACAAGGTGACGTTACGGAACGTATCTAACGGTGGTCCGGCCGAGCCCGCTACGATGGGACGATTCCGGCGCCAAGGGAACAGCCGGGCTCCCTTGACGCTGCGAGGGCCACGTTCTTATAACGCCCGCGCTTTCGACTGGGCCGCCGTATTTTTTTACGGCGGGTCGGGATGGTCAATGATCAAGACACCGATCTACATGGACAACCACGCCACGACGCCCCTGGATCCCAGGGCCCTCGAGGCGATGATGCCCTATCTGACGAGCCACTTCGGCAACGCGGCGTCGCGCAGCCATTCGTTCGGCTGGGCGGCGGAGGAGGCATCCGAGCAGGCCCGCGAGCAGGTGGCCGCGCTGGTCGGGGGCTCCGGCAAGGAGATCGTCTGGACCTCCGGGGCCACCGAGTCGATCAACCTCGCGCTCAAGGGCGTCGCCGACTTCTACAAGGACAAGGGCAACCACATCATCACGGCGCGGACCGAGCACAAGGCGGTCCTGGACACGTGCAAGCGCCTGGAGCGGGCGGGCTGCGAGGTGACCTACCTGCCCGTCGACGCCACCGGCCGCGTCGATCCGGAGGCGGTCCGGGCGGCGATCACCGACAAGACGATCCTCGTCTCGCTGATGGTGGCCAACAACGAGATCGGCACCATCCACCCCATCCGGGAGATCGGCGCGATCACCCGGGAGAAGGGCGTGTTCTTCCACGTGGACGCCGCCCAGGCCGCCGGGAAGATGAAGATCGACGCCAACGACTGGAACATCGACATGGCGTCGATCTCCGGTCACAAGGTCTACGGCCCCAAGGGCGTGGGCGCCCTCTGGGTGCGTCGCCGCCCCCGCGTGCGCCTCACCGCGATCCTCGACGGCGGCGGCCACGAGCGCGGCATGCGCTCCGGCACCATCAACGTGCCCGGCGTGGTGGGCTTCGGCACCGCGGCCAAGATCGCGCTGGAGGAGATGGAGGCGGAGGACGAGCGGGTGCGCGCCCTGCGCGATCGCCTGCACCAGGCCATCATGCGCGACCTCGACATGGTCTTCCTGAACGGCCACCCGGAGCACCGCCTCGCGGGCAACCTCAACCTCTCGTTCGCCTACGTGGAGGGCGAGGGGATGATGATGGCCCTCAAGGACGTGGCGGTCTCGTCGGGATCGGCCTGCACCTCGGCGTCGCTCGAGCCCAGCCACGTGCTGCGGGCCTGCGGCGTCGAGGAGGACCTGGCGCACACCTCGATCCGCTTCGGCCTCGGTCGGTTCACCACCCAGGAGGAGGTGGACTACGTCGCGAAGCTGGTCGTCGAGAAAGTGAAGAAGCTGCGCGACATGTCGCCTCTCTACGAGATGGCCAAGGAAGGCATCGACCTCAAGTCCATCGAGTGGGCGGCTCACTAGGAGAAGGAAAAAATGGCGTACAGCGACAAGGTCGTCGACCACTACGAGAACCCCCGCAACGTCGGGACCCTCGACAAAAACGATCCGAACGTGGGCACGGGCCTCGTGGGCGCGCCGGCTTGCGGCGACGTGATGCGTCTGCAGCTTCGGATCGGCGCCGACGGCGTGATCGAGGACGCGAAGTTCAAGACGTTCGGCTGCGGCTCGGCCATCGCGTCGAGCTCGCTCGTCACCGAGTGGGTGAAGGGCAAGAGCGTCGACGAGGCGGCGAAGATCACGAACTCGGCCATCGCCGAGGAGCTCTCGCTGCCGCCGGTGAAGATCCACTGCTCCGTGCTCGCCGAGGACGCCATCAAGGCGGCGATCGCGGACTACAAGCAGAAGAAGGGCGCCTGACGTACGCGCGACCTTCGCGACTGACGGGAAAGAAATGTCGACCCAGGGAGCAGGCAACATGGTGGGACTCGGGCTGCCGAAGGTGCCGAAGGCGGAGGGTGCGGAGGACCGCGCCGCGCCGTCGGGGCTGACCGGCCTCGGCAAGCCCGCCGCGGCGCCGTCGGGGCTGACCGGTCTCGGCAAGCCCGCCGCGGCGCCGTCGGGGCTGACCGGTCTCGGCAAGCCCGCCGCGGCGCCTGCGGGGCTGACCGGCCTCGGCAAGCCCGCCGCGGCGCCTGCGGGGCTGACCGGCCTCGGCAAGCCGTCGCCCGGCCTCGCCGGCCTCGGGACGCCCGCTCCGGCGGCGCCCGCTCCCGCTGCGCCCGCGCCAGCGGCGGTCCCGCGCAAGTCGGGCATCGCGATCCACGAGAGCGCGGCGACGCGCATCCAGAAGCTCCTCGGCGACCGGGGCACCCCGGAGGCCGGGCTGCGGATCCGGGTGCGGGGTGGCGGCTGCACCGGCCTCACCTACGACATGGAGTTCGCCGAAGACCCCAAGGAGAGGGACCGCGTCTTCGAGGGGCACGGCGTGAGGATCTTCGTCGATCCCAAGAGCTACATCTTCCTGATCGGCACCGAGCTCAAGTACCAGTCGGGCCTGATGGAGTCGGGCTTCAAGCTGGAAAACCCCAACGCGAAGAAGTCCTGCGGCTGCGGCGATTCCTTCAGCGTCTGATCGCGGGAGGAATGCCGCGGCGACGGCCCTCCCAAAAGAACGGACGAGAGCCTTGCGCGACATCTTCGAGATCCTCGGGATCCCCAGGGGCTTTCGGGTGGACCTTCGGCTCCTCGAGGAGCGCCACCGAGAGCTGACGAGGCTCCTGCACCCGGACCGCCACGCGGCGGGCGGGGCCGCGGCGCGGCGGATGGCCCTCGAGAAGACGATCGAGGTGAACGACGCCTGGCGCACCCTCAAGGATCCTTCGAGGCGCGCCGGCTGGATGCTCAAGGAGCGGGGCATCGACCTCGGTGAGACCGGCTCCCACGCATCGTCGCAGTACCTCCCGCCGGGATTCCTGGTCGAGGTGATGGAGCGGCGGGAGGCCTTCGACGAGGTCCGCGCCGCGAAGGACGTGGCGAAGGCCGAGGCGCTCGCGCGCGACGTGAAGGCCGAGCGCGAGGAGACCCTCGAGGCGCTCGCCCAGGCGTTCGACCGCGATGATTTCGAGGAGGCCGCCCGCCGACTGGCGGTGCTCCGTTACCAAGAGCGCCTCCTGGGCGAGGTGCGCGCGTTCGAGGACGCGATGTTCGAGGAGAACCATGGCTGAGTCCGGCCTGCTGCAGATTCGGGATCCCTCCAGGCCATACGGCAAGCCGGTGGGGATCGACCTGGGCACCACCAACTCGCTCGTGGCCCACGTGGACGGCGAGGGCCGAACCCACACGATCCCCGTCGAGGCGGATGGCTCGAAGCTGCTCCCCTCGGTGGTCCACTACCTGGAGGACGGCTCCACCGAGGTGGGCCGGTCCGCGAAGGCGAAGCTCTCCACCCATCCCCACGAGACCATCTCCTCGGTGAAGCGCTTCGTCGGCAAGGGGCCGGACGATCCGGAGACGAGGAAGCTCGGTCACTACCGCTTCCACACCCAGGAGGGCGACGCCATCGTCCGCTTCGACGTGGGCTCGAAGGTCGTGTCGCCGGTGGAGGTGTCGGCGGAGATCCTGAAGGCCCTGCGCCGCAAGGCGGAGGCCGCCCTCGACATGAAGGTGGGCGCCGCGGTGATCACGGTGCCTGCCTACTTCGACGACGCCCAGCGGCAGGCGACCAAGGACGCAGGGCGGCTGGCGGGCCTCGAGGTCCTGCGCCTGATCAACGAGCCCACGGCGGCGGCCGTCGCCTACGGGCTGGATCGCCGGGCCCGGGGCACCTTCGCCGTCTACGACCTGGGCGGCGGCACCTTCGACGTCTCCATCCTCCAGCTGGTGGAGGGCGTCTTCGAGGTGAAGAGCACCTCCGGCGACTCGGCGCTGGGGGGCGACGACTTCGACCGGGCCCTCGCCGGCGTGCTCCTCGACCAGATCTCCGCGGCGCTGGGTCGCGACCTCGCCGCCGATCCCTTTGCCGTCCAGGCGGCGATGGCAGCCGCCCGCGCGGCCAAGCACGAGCTCACCGAGCGCGACGTGGCCGACGCCGTGGTGCGCCTGCCCGAGCGGACGGTGGAGGTGGAGGTCACCCGGGCGCAGTTCGAGTCGCTCATCGCGTCGCTGGTGCAGCGCACCGCGGTTGCGTGCAGGCGCGCGCTCAAGGACGCCGACCTCGAGGCGTCGCAGATCGACGGGGTGGTGCTGGTGGGCGGCTCCACGAGGCTGCCGCTGGTGCGGCGCTTCGTCGCGGAGATCTTCGGCGGCAAGGAGCCCCTGGGCGACATCGACCCGGATCAGGTGGTGGCGATGGGCGCGGCGATCCAGGCGGACGCCCTCGCCGGGACCCCCCGCGAGGATCTGCTGCTCCTCGACGTGATCCCGCTGTCGCTGGGCGTGGAGACGATGGGCGGCGTGGTGGAGAAGCTCATCCACCGCAACTCCACCATCCCCACCTCCGCCGCGCAGATCTTCACCACGTACGCCGACGGCCAGACGGGCATGGACATCCACGTGCTCCAGGGCGAGCGCGAGCTCGTGCAGGACTGCCGCTCGCTGGCCCGGTTCAGGCTGGAGGGGATCCCGCCCATGGCCGCGAACTCGGGCCGGGTGCAGGTGACCTTCGCTGTCGACGCCGACGGGATCCTCGAGGTCTCCGCGAAGGAGCTGACCACGGGCGTCGAGCAGAAGGTGGTGGTGCAGCCGTCCCACGGGCTCACCGACGAGCAGATCGAGGACATGCTCATCGCCTCGCTGGAGTACGCCGAGGAGGACGTGTCGGTTCGCCTCGTCGCCGAGGCCAGGGTGGAGGCGGAGCGGGTGCTCCACGATCTGCACAAGGCCCTCGCCGTCGATGCGGCGCTGCTGCAGCCGGGGGAGCGCGAGGCGATCCAGGCGGCGGAGGACGCCCTGCGCCGCACCATGACCGGCGCCGATCACGACCGGATCAACGTCGCGATCTCGGACCTCGACCACGCATCCGCCGGCTTCGCCAGGCGGCGGATGGAGCGGGCGATCCAGGGAGCGCTGGCCGGCCATTCCATCCAGGAGTTCGAGTAAGAGCCATGCCGAAGATCACGTTCACCAACTGGAACGTCACCGTCGAGGTGAAGCCCGGCACCACGATCCTCGAGGCCGCGGAGGCCGCGGAGTCGCAGGGCGTGAAGATGGGGCACGTCTGCGGCGGCGTGTGCGCCTGCTCGACCTGCCACTGCTATGTGAAGACGGGCTTCGACTCCCTCGACGACGCCTCCGATCGCGAGGAGGACATCCTCGACAAGGCCTTCGACGTGAAGCCGGTGTCCCGGCTGGGTTGCCAGGCAGAGGTGGGGACGCAGGATCTGGTGGTCGAGGTCAGCGAGGAGTCGCTACAGGCCTGGTATGACGAGCACCCCGAGGAGCGGCGGGCGGCCGAAGCGAGAGGTGAGAGATGAACTGGACCGACGTGAGGGACATCGCCATCGAGTTGTCCGAGCGCCACCCGGACGTGAAGCCGCTCTCGATCCGCTTCACCGACCTCCACCGCTGGGTCCTCGAGCTCCCCGGCTTCGCCGGAAAGCCGAACGAGAGCAACGAGAAGATCCTCGAGGCGATCCAGATGGCGTGGCTGGACGAAGTCGAGGACTGAAGGCCGACCTCCCATGCCGACCGATCCGGACTGGCGCGACGAGCTCCTCGAGGACGACTGGCCCGAACCGCTGGCGCCCGCGATCCTCTGCCGCTGCAACGGTGTCGAGGAGCGCGAGGTCGAGGCCCTGATCGCCACGGGCGCAGACCTGGACGAGATCGCCCGCCGCACCGGCGCGACCACCGCGTGCAGCGGCTGCCTGCGGGCCGTCACCGCCATGCTGGCCGCCACCCGCTGAGAAAGCCGCCTCCAGGGCCTCGGTCCGTGCTTGACGCCTTCGGGCCATACGAGTAGAAACCCGCCACTTCGCCATCGCCCAGGTGGTGGAATTGGTAGACACGCTAGATTCAGGGTCTAGTGGTGGCAACACCGTGGAGGTTCGAGTCCTCTCCTGGGCACCATCGATCCGGCCCCTCCGAGCGCCGGCCAGCGTCACGAAGCCCCGTCCGACGACGGGGCTTTTTTTTATCCTGGCCATGATTTGTTTGGCCTCCAACGTTTGACATACAAACTAATCGTTGGGATGGTCCCGCCCCGGGGGCTGCCGCCGGCCGTGTGCGCATCTGCGCCCGCCGCTAGAGGAGAACGAGATGACCCCGGGATTCCGCTGGATCCGACTTGCCGCCCTTTTGCCAGCAGCGTGGCTCGCCGCCGCGTGCGGCAGCGACGACTCGACGCCCTCTCCCGACGCGGAGGTGGAGATCGTCGGCCTCACCGCGACCCCGGAGGTAGTGGAAAAGGCCGGCGATCCGGCGACGATCGCCTGGACGACCAGGAACGCCACCTCCGTCGAGCTGCGCCGCAACGGCGATCCCGTGGCGCTGGGCGACGCCCGCGCCGAAGAGGGCTCCGTCGAGGTGACGATCGACGGGCCGTCGACCTTCGTCCTCCTGGCCCACGGCGCCTCCGGCGCGTCCGCGTCGCGCGAGGTGACGGTGGACGTCGCCGATCCCGACGAGGTCCGGATCCTCTCGCTGGCCGCAGATCCCGAGGAGATCCGCGAGGGTGAGACCACCCGGATCTCCTGGACGACGGCCGGCGCGACGTCGGTCTCCCTCACCCGGGACGGCGTTGCGATCGATCTGCAGGGCGCGCAGGCCGCCGCCGGCTCGGTCGAGGTGACGCCCGAATCGACGGCGGACTTCGTGCTCGTCGCCGAAGGGGAGGGCGGCTCCGACTCCAAGAGCCTCCGGGTGGTGGTGCACCCGCTTCCTTCCAAGCCGACGATCGCGGCGTTCTCCGCCCCCGCGTTCGCCACCCTGGACGATGCGGGCGTCGCGACGATCACCGCCGAGTGGACGGGCGTCGAGGGCGCTGACTCCGTGCGCCTCGAAGCCTCTGGCCTCGACCCGATCGAGATCGACGAGCTCCCCGACGGCAGCGTGGAGCTGCGCCTCGAGCAGGACACCGACCTCACCCTGATCGCGACCAACGAGGGCGGAGAGACCCGCGTCGAGCGGCACGTGGCCGTCGTCCCCGCTCCGGTTATCGACTCGCTCGCCGCCGTCCCCGAGAGGGCCGGCCGGGGAGAGCCGGTCGAGATCCGGTGGCAGACCACCGGCGCCACCGCGGTCGAGCTGCTCATGAACGGCTTGCCGGTGGCGGAGGTCCCGTCAGAGACGGTGGATGGCAGCGTCTCCCTCTCCGTGGTGGTCGACTCGGAGTTCGAGCTGCGGGCCTACAACGCGGCGGGTGACCACGTGACCCGAAACCTGCAGGTCACCCGCGGCTCGCCCGAGATCCTCTCGTTCTCCGCGCAGGCCGAGGCGCTGTGGCTCGGCGAGGATCTGGCCCTCACCTGGGAGGTCCTGGGTGGCTCCAGCCTCGTGATCCGCGTCGACGGGGTCGCCGTCTGCGAGTCCACCGACCCCGAGGTGATCGCCGGGTCGTCCTGTGACGTCCCCGTCGAGGACGCCGGCCTCCACGCCGTCGAGATCGAGGTGACCAACGGATCCGGCTCGGACCGGAGGGACCTCTCGATCCTGGTCGGCGCCGGCCCGAACATCGCGGAGTTCACGGTGTCGCCCGCCATGGCCGACGTCGGCCGGCCCGTCACCGTGCAGTGGAACGTGCTTCCCGATCCCGCCGGCAACCTGCCGGTCCTCGCGCTGACCGACGCCGCGGGCGGAACCTACGAGCTCCCCGAGGGCGCTTCGGGGACGACGCTCCTCACCTTCGACGAGCCGGGCGAGGTCGAGCTCATCCTCACCGCCTCGACCGATCACCCGGCGTCCACGCCGGCGGTCGAGACGCGCAACCTCAAGATCTTCGAGCTCCCCGACGCGACGCTGGTCGCGACGCCGGACTACTTCGACGATAGCGTCGACTCCGAGGTCGCCCTCACCTGGACGTCGTCGAACGCCGTGTCGCTGGTGCTCTTCGCGGTGCCGGACGACTCCGAGCCCGTCGCGATCCACACGATCCCCGTCGAGGATCGGGCGGCGGGTACCTTCGCCGTCGTCCCGACGAAGCCGACCCGCTACCGGATCCTGGCGACCGGCGGCTCCGGGACCACCAAGACGGCAGACGCGTTCGTCGACGTGGCCCCCACCGAGATCCTCTCCTTCACCGCGTCGCCCTCCGAGATCGTGGCGGGCGAGCCGGTGACGCTGACCTGGACCACGCGCAGCACCGAGACCGTGCGCTTCGACTTCCAGGGCACCTACATCCGCGAGGAGACCCAGGAGGCCTTCGTCGACGTCGAGGCCCTCGGCGGCACGAGGCTGCCGCTGGGAACGGCTTGTGGCACGTTCATCCTCAGCTACGGCTGCGAGCTCCTCACGTTCCCGCAGGGCTTCACGTTCCCGTTCGGCGGCGCCGATCGCGCAGGGGCGCGGATCTACAGCAACGGCGTCGTCAGCTTCGACACGGCCACCGCCTCGGGCAGCAGCACGTTCAACGACGACTTCCCCACCACCGGGAGCTACGCCTTCGTGCACCTGGCACCGTTCTGGGACGGCCTCGGCTGGGACGAAGCCCGCTTCCCCACCGGGAACATCTGGTACCTGCACCGCGAGGATCCCGTGGCAGGCGACTCCCTCGTGATCCAGTGGAAGAACGCCGCCTTCTCAGGCCACCGCACGGCCAACCTGAACTTCGAGGTGATCCTCTGGGAGAACGGCGACTTCGAGTACCGCTACGGGACCATGGACCCGGACACGGCTCCCGTGGCCTTCGTCTCCGCCTCGAGCGCGACCATCGGCTACCAGTTCCCGGACCACTCGTCCTTCGACAACATCAACTACAACACGACCATCCGGATCCGCGACAGGCTGGAGGACAGGGCGTTCGCCTACCGCGTGGCCCCCGCCTCGCTGCCCAAGTCGGGCACCTTCGTCTGGCGTCCCTACACCACCCGTGACACCGTCGACGTCACCCTCACCGCCACCGGCGGCACGGGCGTCGTGACCGAGACCCGCACCATCGACGTCGGCCGCAAGCCCATCGTCGACGTGGTCCAGGCGCCGCCGGAGACCGTCCAGACGGACGACACCTTCCGCATCGCCTGGGAGACCGTGTACGCGTCGGCCGTCTCCATCGAGGACGGCGCCGGGAACGTGCTGTGCACCGCGAGCCAGCACGCCATCGAGGCGGGCTTCTGCGATCTGACGCAGGCGTCCGAGGGCGAGCACACCTACGTCGTGCGCGCCGACGGCGCCGGTGGGTCGACGACCACGAAGGCATTCCTGGTGAAGGTCTACGCTCCCTTCGGGATCGCGGACTTCGTCGCCGATCCGCCGGCGGTGGAGCTGGGCCAGACCACGACCCTGTCCTGGCAGACCATCGGAGACGTGACCGTGAGCCTCACCGCGAACGGCACCGAGCTTCTGGCGGCGGGCGAGGGCGTGGGCGCCGGCTCCTACGTCGCGTCGGGGCTCACCGCCGACACCACCTTCGTCCTCCGGGTCACCAACCCCATCGGCCTGGTGCGCGAGGAGTCGCTCCCCGTCGAGCTCTGGAAGGTGAGCCTCACGGCGTCCGCGACGCCCTCGTCCGACGTCCGCCCCGGGACCCCCGTGCAGATCGACGTGACGGGCGCGTCCCTCGACGGCGGCAGCCCGCCCGTGATCCACGGCACCTTCCCGATGACGGAAGAGACCGATCCCGCCTTCGCCTACCAGGACATCCGCGGGATCAGCGGCGTCCTCCCGGTCTCGATGTCGACCCCCGACGCGGGCTACCGGGACGTGCAGCTGCCCACCGGCTTCGCCTTCCCATACTTCGGCCAGAATCAGGCCGAGCTCCGCATCTTCGTGGACGGCTACGTCTCGTTCACCAAGGCGGCGCAGGTGCACCAGAACGTGGCGCTGCCCTCCGCGGCGAGCGACACGGTCAAGGGCGTGCACCTCGCGCCCTTCTGGGACGACCTCCACATGCGCAGCTCCGGTCAGGTGTACGCCGGGATGATCGACGCCGACACCTACGCGATCCAGTGGACCGACGTCTCGCTCTACTCCGGATCCTCGAACGCCGATCCGTCGTCGCTCAACTTCCAGATCCTGCTCGGGCGTGACGGCTCCTTCGAGTACCGGTACGGCACGATGACGCCTCAGGCCGGCACTTCGAGCCTCTGCTATCCGAACACCTGCGTGAACGAGGTCGCGGGCGCCAGCGCGACGATCGGCTACCAGGACACGACGGCCCGCACCGGCTTCCTCTTGCACTACGGCGGCACCGCGAACGCCACCGCGAACGTCCCGTTCCCGGGCGGCGTGGCGGGGAAGACCTTCCGCTACCAGCCCGTGACGGGGACCGGCTCCTTCACCCTGACGCCCTCGGGCACCCAGACGCTCGTCTTCTGCACGAAGTCCGGCGCGTCGACGGTGTGCAAGGACGTCGAGGTCCGGGCGCCGTTCGGGATCGACTCGTTCACCTCCACCGCGGATGTCCTCGCCCCTGGCCAGTCGGCCACGCTGTCGTGGGCGACCAAGGGCGGAACCCGCCTGGTGCTCAAGGCGAACGGCACGACGATCCAGGACATCACCGATCTGGGCGACATCGACGCCGCCTTCCTCGCGGTGACGCCGGCCGTCCGCACCACCTACACCCTCGAGCTCACGGCGCCGGGACGGCTCGAGCGCCGGTCGATGGAGGTCGACGTGGTCCGCATGGCGATCTCGGCCACCGGGCCTGGCGGCGTGTCCGAGCCCGGCCAGCCGGTGCCGGTGTCGTGGACCCTCACGAACTTCGATCCTGCCCTCGACCCGGTGGTCCTCGCGCCCCTGGCCGAGGCGACCGGCCGCCCCTTCACCGACCTGGATCTCGCCTTGGATCCCGACGCGGTGGTGCTGCACGACGCCGGCGCCGGCGCCGCCATGGCGGTCCTGACGTTCGACGACGACTTCACCTTCCCCTTCATGGGTAGCCCGAAGTCGAACGTGCGGGTCTCCACCGACGGATACCTCTCCTTCGACTCCGGCGCGACGTCGACCTCCTCCTCGAACCAGCGCATCCCCAACACCGCCGCGACCTACAAGCGGGTGCACATCGCGCCGTTCTGGGACGACCTGCACAATCGGACGAGCGGGAGGATCCTGGCCAAGCGCGTCGGCGCCGACGCGTACGTGGTCCAGTGGAGCCACGTGAGCCTCAGCCAGGGCTCGACCGACACCGAGGAGTTCGACCTGAACTTCCTCGTGGTGCTCCACCGCGACGGCAGCTTCGAGTACCGGTATGGCGACATGCTCGCCGTCGCCGGCGGCTCCTCGACCTGCGTCCCGAACACCTGCTTCTCCGAGGTGAACGGCTCCAGCGCCACCATCGGCTACCAGGAGACCACCGGCCTCTACGGCCAGATGCTCCACTTTGGCGGCAACGGCCGCGTGGCGACCCAGCCGTGGGTCGTGCCGACCCTTTCGAACCGCACCTGGGTCTTCCAGGCTCACTCGGGATCGGGGACGGCCATGGTGACACCCACCGAGACCACCGAGTACCGGATCTGCGCCCTCGAGCCCGACACGGGCAAGGTGGAGTGCGCGGAGCCCGTCGAGGTGAAGGTCGACTGGGGCATCCTCGACTTCGCCGCGACCCCCGGCGCCGCCATCCCCGGCGAGCCGGTGACGCTCTCCTGGAACGTGGCGGGCGTGGAGTCCTTCGTCCTCACCGCGGATGGAACCACGATCGCCAGCCATGGGCCGGGGTCGGTCCCTGCGATCGGGTCGATCACCGATATCCCTTCCGGGACCACGACATACACGCTCACCGTCGAGTCCCTCGGCAGGGTGCAGACGGCCACGCAGGTGGTGGAGAAGCGGACCTTCGGCTTCGACGTGCAGATGCCCACAGGCGGCCGGTACTTCCCCGGCGACAAGCTGCCCGTCACCTGGAACGGATCGCCGTTCGAGTCTGGACAGATGATCGTCACCGCGCCCATGGGCGAGGTGGACGCGTCCCCCGGACAGCCGTCCGCGTACCAGGACATCAGCCAGCTCCCCGGCGCGACGCAGGTCCCCATGAGCGGGGGCAACGGGAACGCGACCGTCACCCTCCCGTTCCCCTTCCCGTACTTCGGCACGAACCAGACCGACATCGGGATCTGGGCGGACGGTTACGCCTCCTTCACCCCCTCGACGGCCACCAGCGTCGGCGCCAACACGGCGCTGCCGAACTCCGCGAACAACCCGTCGCGGGTCCACCTGGCGCCGTTCTGGGACGACCTCTTCATGCGCGCGAACGACACCGTGTGGACCTGGCAGGCCGCGGCCGACGAGTTCGTGATCCAGTGGAAGAACTTCAACCGGTCGTCGGGCTCCACGGTCGACACGCCCTACGACCTGAACTTCCAGATCGCCCTCTTCGCCGACGGATCCTTCGAGTACCGCTACGGGACCATGCGGGCCCCGCTGCCGCCGTTCTCGAACAACAGCTGCTACCCCAACACCTGCGAGCTCGAGGCGTCCTACGGATCGAGCGCGACCATCGGCTACCAGAACGTCGGCGGAACCTTGGGCTACCACATGCACTTCGGCGGCAACAGCGCCGCCGAGGTGGTGCCCTTCGCCGGCGGCCTGGAGGGGAGGAGCTTCCGCTTCGAGGCCGAGCTGACCGGATCGGCGCAGGTGCAGGTGGGCACCACCGCCCGCACCCATCGGATCTGCGCGACGATGAACGGCTTCACGGAGTGCAAGGACGTCACCATCCGGCCCGTGGCGGAGCCCGGCGACCTCCTGGTCACCGAGCTGATGATCAACCCGGCGGGCGGCGCGGCGTCGCAGTGGTTCGAGCTGCGGAACCTGGCCGACGACGACATCGATCTCGACGGCTTCGTGATCGCGACGAACGCCGGCTCCCACACGATCGCCGGCCCCCTGGTGGTGCCGTCCCGGGGCTTCGTCACCCTCGCGGCGTCCGCGGCAGGGGTGGGCTTCGTCCCCGACTACGAGTACGGGGCCTCGCTGTCGCTCGACGCCATGGTCGACCGGCTGGTGATCCGCGCCGGCGCATCGGAAATCGCCGCCATCGACTGGGGCGGGACGTGGTTCATCCCGACGGACGCCACCCTCTCCCTCGATCCGAGCTGGCACGTGCCCGGCGCGGCGTTCGACGGGACGTTCACGAGGTGGTGCGAAGGCACCGCCGCGGGGACGCCGGGTGCGCTCTCCGAGGGCTGTCGGTTCAGCTGGATGGACGTCGATCCGAGCTCGACGGCGCCGTTCCTCGACATCTCCTCGTCCGGCAGGCGCCTCCTCGCGCTCGAGGCGGACGCGGGGATCGACATGGTGCCGGTGCGCGGCTTCTCGATGCCGCTCCACGGCGAGACCGTGGGGTCCGACGTCTGGGCTGCCTCCAACGGCTGGATCTCGTTCTCGGCGGTGGCGCCCACCGGCGGGACGTCGTCTCCGTCGTCGCTCCCCCGCTCCACGACGGCACCTCCGGGGCCGTTGGTGGCGGTCTTCATGGACGATCTCAAGTGCGACCGCGCCGTCCGGGCGTGCACCGTGCACTACGAGAAGAAGACCGTGGGCGCCGACGACGTGCTCATCGTGCAGTGGACCAACTTCACGCGGGGCTCGGCGGCCGGCTCCCTCACCGTGCAGGCCCAGCTCTGGTCCACCGGCGAGGTGGTGATCGCCTTCGGTGACGTCTACTCCGAGGCCGAGCCTGGAGCGGCGGCGTGGAAGAACTACCGCGGGTCGACGGCGTGGATCGGCGTCGAGCCCACGGACCGCGCGGAGCACGTCACCGGGCTGCTCCGCACGGAGATGCCGCTCGCGGCGCGCAGCTTCCACTTCATGCCGCGGTAGCGAGTGTGCGAGGACCACGGCCGCGCCCGATCCCGGGCGCGGCCGTGAGCTTTTCGTGCTTCGGGTCACTTGCCAGGGCGCGGGTCCGTCCGGCGCCGCCGCGCGGGCTCCCGTGTCCTCGGGAGCGAAGCCCGGTCCAAACGCAGCGTGGTCCGGGATCGATCGTCACCGTCGACACGCGCGCGGAGTCCGGGATCGATCGTCACCGTCGACACGCGCGCGGAGTCCGGGATCGATCGTCACCGTCGACACGCAGCGGAGTCCGGGATCGACGTCACCGTCGACGCGCAGCGAAGTCCGGATCGATCCTCAGGGCGCCGAGCCGCCCCCGCCGAGGAAGAGCTCGGCCGGCACGTCCTCGTGGGCGACGCCCGGCGCGAGCGCCCGCTCCGTCGGCGCGGTGCCGGCGACGAACGCCGTCATCTCCACCTGATCCGCCGGCGCGTCCAAGGGGGCGAGCAGGCCGGTGCCGGGGTCGATGGCCGCGAGCTCGATCCCCTCGGGCGGCGGGAAGTCGCGCGCGGGCATGCCCTTGTGCGCGGCCTTCATGAGCTGCACCCACGCGGCGATGGCGGTGCGCCCGCCGGTCTCGCCCCTGCCCAGCGGCTTCGGCTCGTCGAAGCCCGTCCACGAGACGGCGACGAGATCCGGCGTGTAGCCGGCGAACCAGGCGTCGCGCCCGTCGCTGGTGGTGCCGGTCTTGCCGGCGGTGGGGCGGCCGAGGACGCCGGCCGCCTTGCCGGTGCCGTCGGTGACCACCGCCTCGAGGAGGCGGGTGAGCACGTAGGCGAGGGCGGGGGAGATCGCCTGCGTCGCCTCGACGCCGGCCTCCTCCAGGACGACGCCGTCGCGATCGACCACCTTCTCGACGAGGACCGGCTCCGCCCGCAGCCCGCCCGCGGCCAGGGTGGCGAAGGAGTTGGCGAGCTCCAGCGGCGTCACCTCGCCTGTCCCGAGCGCGAGGGTGAGGTTGCCCGGCTGTTCGCTGCGGATCCCGGCGCGGCGCGCGAAGTCGATCACCGGATCCACGCCCAGCTCCGAGATGAGCCGCACCGCCACCGTGTTCTTCGACTTCGCCAGCGCCCGGCGCAGCGTCATGTTCCCCTCGAAGACGTTGCGCTCGTAGTTCTGCGGCTTCCACTCCTTCCCCGTCCACGGATCGCGGAATGTCTCCGGCGCGTCGGCCACCAGGCTCGCCGGGGTCCATCGCCCGCTCTCCAACGCGGCGCCGAAGACGAAGGGCTTGAACGCGGAGCCGGACTGTCGCTTCGCCTGCATGGCGCGGTCGAAGGAGCTCTTCTCGAAGTCCCAGCCGCCCACGAGCGCGCGCACGCGCCTCGTGCGCGGATCGAGCGCCACCAGCGCGCCCTGGACCTCGGGCTCGCGCTCCTCGCCCTTCGCGAGTTTGGGCCGCTGCCGGGCGTCGTAGGCGAGCAGGCCGTCTCGCAGCGCGGCGTCCGCCACGCGCTGCAGCTTGGCGTCCATGCCGATGGTCACGCGCAGGCCGCCGGTGAGGGTCCGCTCCACGCCGTACCTCTCGACGAGGTACCGCCGCACCTCCTCGGCGTAGTACGGCCCCGGCGGCGCCTCCGGGCGCGGCGCGAGCTCGATGGGACGCGCCACCTCCCGGTCGTGCTCCTCCTGCGTGATCCAGCCGTTCTGGAGCATCTGCCCCAGCACGTAGAGCTGGCGCTTCTTGGCGCGCTCTGGGTGGCGGAGGGGCGAGAGGCGGGTGGGCGACTGGGGGATCCCGGCGAGGAGCGAGCTCTCGGCCAGGGTGAGATCCTTCGCGCCCTTTCCGAAGTAGAAGCGGGTCGCCTCCTCCACGCCATACCGGCCGTGGCCGAAGTTGATCTGGGTCAGGTAGAGGTAGAGGATCTCGTCCTTCGAGAGGTTCTGCTCGAGGCGTCGCGCGAGGATCGCCTCCTTGAGCTTGCGCGTGTACGTCTTCTCCGGGGTGAGAAGGAACGTCTTCACCACCTGCTGGGTGATCGTCGAGGCGCCCCCGCGGATCCGACCGGAGCTCAGGTTCTTGAAGAGGGTCCGGGCGATGCCCAGGTAGTCGAGGCCCTCGTGCTGATAGAAGTGGCTGTCCTCCGCCGCGAGGATCGCGCGCTTGAGGCTCTCCGGGATCTCGGCGGGCGGGATCGCGGTGCGGCGCTCCTCGAAGAACTCGGCGATCAGCTCGCCGTCGGCCGAGTAGACCTTGGTGCTCTCCTTGGGCTCCCAGTCGACGAGCTGATCGAAGTGGGGCAGGTCGTCGAGGAGCACGAGCGCGAATGCGCCGGCGCCCAGGAGCCCGATCGCCGTGAGCGCCGCGGCGGCGAGGAGCAGGAGGCGGAGGAAGCTGCTGCGTGCTTTGCGGCGCGGGCGCCTGGATCGGGGACGTGACATCTGCGCGGCCATGGTAGTCTCGATGCGATCCGCCGGGAAGCGTTCGTCCCGCCGCGTCCGGTGGATCGCGCCGCCCGTGCCGCGCGCGAGTCGCGGGCCGCTGCACGGGAATGCGAACGGAATTGAATCGACCGGGCGCTCGTTCGTCCGTCCGACCCTCTCCCCGGCGGGGGACCTCCCCCCGGGCTGGTTTCTTTTTTGGAACTATGAGAAGTTGCATCTCGAGACGCGCCGCGTCCGGTCGGTTCCGAACGCAGCGCGACGACCGCCGCCAGATTCCTTGGATCGCGTTGCGATTCTGGGCGTTTGGGGCGGGGAGTTTGGCTGATTGACAATGGCTTGGCCGTCGCCTAGAACGCCGCCGCCTCTCGGAGGATGACCGATGACCCACCGTTCCCGTTTTCTGCTTGCGATTGGTACCGCTGCCTTGATCGGCCTGCTGGCCGGCTGCTCGTCGAAGTATCCGAAGTGCTCGGACGACGAGGACTGCAACACCGATGGACACTCGGGAGTTTGTGTCAACGGACTTTGCGAAGAGTGCGGTGCCGACTCCGACTGCAAGGCCGGCTTCAAGTGCGAGACGCAGACCGGCGGCGGCAACCGCTGCGTGCCTGCGGCGGAGTGCCAGACGGCGCGTGACTGCACCGGCGGCAAGGCCTGCGTCGAGGGCTCCTGCGTCGCTTGTGACAACGACGCCCAGTGCGGCGCGAACATGTTCTGCAACGCCGGCGCCTGCCAGCCCAAGGCGGAGTGCTCGGTCGACGAGGACTGCACCGCGGGCAGCAACTGCATCGAGGGCAGCTGCGTCGCCGTCGGTCCGGCCTGCGAGCAGGGTCCGGTGCGCTTCGGCTTCAACGAGTACTCGCTGTCGCCGGAGGCCCGCACCGAGCTGCAGACCCTGGCCGAGTGCCTGAAGAAGAAGGCCGCCACTGCGTCGGTGACCCTCGAGGGCCACTGCGACGAGCGCGGCACCGAGGAGTACAACATGACCCTCGGCGAGAAGCGCGCCACCGCGGTGAAGAAGTACCTCGGCAACCTCGGCGTCGAGTCGAACCGGCTGCGCACCGTGAGCTACGGCAAGGAGCGCCCGGCCGTCTACGGCTCGAACGAGTCCGCCTGGTCCGCCAACCGCCGCGTCGAGTTCACGCTCGCCAAGTAAGGCCTTCGTGACTCGCCTTCGCATCACGCTGGCGGCCGTCTCCCTCCTGGGGACGGCCGCCTGCTACCCCTTCTGGCTGGGCAACCAGCTGGACGATCGCGTCACCGCCCTCGACAACTCCACGCGGGAGAATCGGGAGCACCTGGACGAAACGCGGCGGGACCTCGGCGAGCGGCTGGACAAGCTCGACCAGACCCTCGACCGGCTCGCCACGTCGTCGAACCGCACCACCGCCGAGGTGGCCGCCGCCACGGACGATCTCGTCCGCAAGGTGCAGCAGCTCCGCGGCCAGCTCGAAGAGGTGAGCTACCGCTTCGACGACGTCTCCGCCCGCTTCGACGCCCTGGAGAAGCGCGTCGCCGCCCTGGGTGGAGAGGAGGCCCTGCGCAAGCTGGAGGCGCAGCAGGCCCTGCGGCAGGTCGATCGCCCCACCGACAAGAAGAAGTTCTTCGACCTGGCCAAGAGCCACTTCGACCGCGGCGACCACGCCTCGGCCCGGACGCTCTTCCAGGAGTTCGTCGCCAACGAGAAGTGGAAGTTCGACGAGCTGGCGCCCCGGGCGCAGCTCCTCACGGGCGACAGCTACTTCGCCGAGAAGCAGTACCGGCCGGCGATCTACGAATACCAGAAGATCCGCGAGACCTGGCCGACGAGCCGCTTCCTCCCCGATGCGCTCTACAAGCTCGGGCTCTCCTTCGCGCACCTCGGCCTCAAGCAGGAGGCGATCTCCTTCCTCGAGGAGGCGGCGAAGTTCTCGGGCCAGCAGGCGGGCAAGGACGCCAGGGCCAAGCTCCAGGAGCTGAAGTCCCGCAAATGATCACGGCGCCGCGCGGGGGCGCTCTCTTTCCCGACCCGAGGGACGCCATGCGCCGCATCCTGCTCGTCGTCACCGCCGTCATCCTCGCCGCCGGCTGCACCAGCAACGAGCGGCCGGCGCCGCCGCAGCAGCAGGCTGCTGCACGGACGTCGAAGGCTCCGTTCACGATCGCCGTCCAAGGGGACAACCGGGGCGAGATCGCGCCCTGCGGCTGTGCCCAGAGCCAGGACGGCGGCCTCGCCCGCCGCGGCACCGCGGTGAAGCAGGCCCTCGACGCGGGACCCACGCTCCTGCTCGACGCCGGCGACGCGCTGTTCTCCTCCGCGACCCAGCGCACCGAGCGCGACGACGAGAAGGCAGCGCTGATCCTCTCGGCGATGGGGCGGACCCGCACCGCGGCGATGGCGGTCGGCGATCGGGATCTCCTCCTCGGCGTCGACTGGCTCGTCGCCCACGCCAAGGAGAGCGGGGTCCCGCTCCTCGGCGCGAACCTGCGGACCGAGGGCGGCGAGCGGCCGTTCCTGCCCCGCAAGCTCTTCGAGGTGGGCGACGCCAAGGTCGGCGTATTCGCGATCTTCGGACAGCGGGATGGACAGCGGCCGGTGGAGGGCCTGGTGGTCGAGGATCCCGCGGCCTCCGCCACCGCGCAGATCGAGGCGCTGCGGGGCGAGGGCGCCGACGTGATCGTCGCGCTGGTCCACGGCCCGACGGCGGTGCAGCGGCAGGTGGCCGCGCTCGCCGGCCTGGACATGCTCATCCCCTCCCACGACGGATCGCTCTCGCTCCCCTACCGGATCCGCCCCGAGACGGCGTGGATCGTGGGCGCGGGCAAGCTCGGCCGCACGCTCACCACGATCCGCATGAGACTCGGCGGAGACGGGGAGCTCGTGGACGAAGGCCAGCGGGATCGCCTCGTCGAGGAGAAGGCGGGCCTCGCTCGTCGCCTCGAGGAGTCCACGCACCTCTACGCGACCACCGCGGCGCAGCAGCCGCCGGAGAGCCGCGAGGCCCTCGCCGAGACCATCCGCGTCATCGAGAAGAGGGTGGCCGAGCTCGACCGGCAGATCGCCGCGATCCCCGCGGCGGAGGGCCGCCGGTTCCGGGTGGAGTCGCTCGCGCTGCACGACGGGTTCGAGGACGATCCCGAGCTCGCCGTACTCGTGAAGGCGTTCGAGGAAGGTCCCGCCGCCGCCCGGTGAAGACCGGCTCGGGCTCGGAGCCTGTGAATCAATCGCTACGCGCGAGGCGGAGGCGATTGATTCACGCGCGCTGCGCGCTCAGGGCTCTACCTTGCGTTCGCTCGCCTTCGGCTCGCAGAGTTCGTGAATGAATTCACGAACACTCTCAGCCCGGCGCGATCGACGTGGGGTTCGGGGCGGCGTCCGGCGCGGGCTGCATGGCGGAGGAGGGGTCCTCCCCCTGCAGCCGATCCGCCCGCGCCTTGAAGTGCGCGAACACCGCCAGCAGCACCGACGCCACCGGCACCGCGAGCAGGGCGCCCACGAAGCCGAAGGTGCGCTCGCCGGCGAGGAGCGCGAAGGCCACCAGCACCGGGTGGATCCGCGCGGCCGTCCCCATCACCTTCGGGTTCAGCATGTAGGCCTCGACCGCGTGGATCCCGAGCACCCAGGAGAGGGCGGCGGTGGCGGTGCCGAAGCTCTGGGTGAGGGCCACGAGCACGATGGGGATCGTGGAGATCACCGTGCCGAAGATGGGGATGAACGAGAGGACGGTGGCGCCGATCGCCAGGATCAGCGCGAACTTCACCTTGAACAGCAGCAGGCCGATCAGGGTGAGCACGCCGTTGATCAGGCAGATCAGGATCTGTCCGCGGACCACGCCGGCGAGCTTCTGGTCGATCCCTGCGACGAGCTCGTCGAATCCACCGCGCCACTCGACCGGGACCAGGCTGCGGAAGAACGCGCGGATGCTCGCCGTGTCGATCAGGAGGAACGCCGACACCATCAGCACGAAGAACGCCATGAACACGCCGCCGAGCACGCGGGAGATCAGGCGCTGCGAGAACTCCACCATGTCCACGAGGTGGGTCCGCGCCCACGCCGTCCCGTTGGAGACGGACTGGCGGATCGCGGCCTCGAGATCGAAGTGGAGCTTGCGGCTCTCGCCCAGGAGGCCCGCGGGCTGCTTGGGCCCCGGATCGGGCAGCGGCTCGTCGTCGCCGAAGACCACGGGGATCCCGTGGTTGTCGAGCCAGGCCTCGGCGGATCGGGTGTAGCCCGCGATCTTGTCCGGCGTCAGCTCGTTGAAGAACACCCGCGCCTCGGCCGACAGCCGCACCACCTCCCGGTAGAGCTGCGGCACCGCGACCACCGAGAATCCCCAGATCCCGATGCCGAAGGCGGCGTAGAGGCCGATGATGCCCACCCACCGCGGCACGTTCCTGCCGGCGACGCGCACCTGCGCGATCCGGGTGACGAGGGGATCGCAGACGTACGCGATGAGGAGGGCGATCCCGAAGGGGAGGGCGACGTTCCGGAAGGCGACGATCGCCAGGAGGATCGAGCCCCACAGGATCGCGGCGCGGGCGATCGCGCGGCGGCTGGGCCCTGCCGGGCCTGGGCGGTTCGGCACGGACGTATCCACCCGAAGCTTGTAGGACGCGCGTATTCACCCGGTCAACTGCCGTGCGCCTGCCCGGCGACCGGAAGCAGCCAATCGGTTGACCCTCGGATCGGGCGGGACGTAGGCTCGGGGCTTCACCCACGCATGGGCCTCGAGTCATGGGTACGACGACGATCCGGGCGCTGATCGCCGCCTCTGCCCTCGCCCTGGGGGCGGGGGCCTGCGACGGCGATCCGGCGCCGGGTGCCGGTCCACCGGGGGGGAGCACCCACCGGCTCGAAGCGGGGGAGGCCTGCTCGGTCCACGAGGAGTGCCGTCAGGGCCTCTCCTGCGATCCGGCGCGGCGGCTCTGCGTCTGCCGTTCGGACTCGCACTGCCCCGGAGACCTCGAGTGCAACCCGTTCAGCGGGACCTGCGTCCCCGAGGTGCCGGGCTGCCGCCGCGACGCCGATTGCACGGCGGATCAGTGGTGCGACGTGGCGACCAGGGTCTGTTCGCCGCGCCGGCCGTTCTGCGGCCCCTGCGACCGCGACGAGGACTGCGGGGCGGGGAACCGCTGCATTCGCAGCGAGGACGGCCGGAGGTTCTGCGGCAAGGCCTGCAGCGCCTCGGTGAACTGCCCCGGCGGCGCCGCTTGCGTGCAGGGCCAGTGCGTCCCCGACAAGGGATGCGCCTCCCTGGTGCAGTGCACCCCCGACACCCTCCAGCCTTGTGCGAGCACCGCCGAGTGCACCCAGGGGCGGGACCAGCTCTGCGAGCCGGCGATGGCCGCCTGCGTGGCCAGGCAATCCGGCTGCGAGACGGGGTTCGCCTGTGACGCCGCCTTCGAGTGCGTACCGAGCTGCCTGTCCGACAGCACCTGCCCCGACGGCGAGCGCTGCGTGAACGGGCTGTGCCGGCCCATGTCGAGGTGCGCGACCGACGGCTCCTGCCCGGCGGGGAAGGTCTGCAGGCGCGATCCGGTCACCGGCTTCCCCGAATGCGTCCCGACGTGCCGGTCCAACGCCGAGTGCCCGGTCGGTGAGAGGTGCTCCACCGTCGACGGGGTGCGCGCGTGCCGCCCGGGGTGCAGCGGCGACGCCGACTGTCCGCCGGACGCGAGGTGCGACGTCTCGGCCGGCACCTGCGATCGGAGCCCCGGGACCTGCCAGATCGTGGACGTCTGCGGAGGCTGCGAGGAGTGCCGCGCGGGCGCCTGTCGGTTCGCGTTCGACGACGCCTTCCCGGATCGGCGATACTGCGCGCCGTGCGCCTCGACGGGTCCGGACGCGGACTGCGGCCTGGGCGGATTCTGCATCGACGGCGCCTGCGCGCCCCCTTGCCCGGAGGACGGCTGTCCGAAGGGCTTCTTGTGCCAGACGCTCGTCGACTCGAGCGGAGCGGCGTTCGGCCGGGGTTGCTTCCCGGCGGACGGACGCTGCGATACGGAGTGCCAGTGAAAGCGATCACGACGAAAGCCATCCTCCCCATCGCCCTCCTCGCGGGGATCACCGCCGCCATCGCGGCCTGCAGCTCGGACGGCGATGGCGAGAAGCCCACCTACGACGAGTGCTACGTCGAGGTGCCCGGGCCCGGAGGCGAGCCGATCCAGCAGCTCGACTGCTCCATCCCGGGCTGCGAGACGACCCCGGTGTGCACCAGCGGGTGCAGGGCGCAGACCGACTGCGGCCCCGTGCGCACCGACACCAACGTGGATCGGATCTGCGAGGCGGGCACCTGCTCGACGTCCGGGCCCCGCACCGACGAGGGCGCGCTCCGCACCGGAGGCATCTGGGTGTGGCACAACTTCCACAAGAACGTGAACGTCGCCACCATCGACGGGAAGGGCTACCTGATCACGGCGCACCACGCGGTGCGACCCGACGGCAAGGCGCTCACGTGCAAGGACCTTCTCCGCCTCGACGATCCCGACGGGCAGACCAACGTCCTCGCGAGGACCAACGGCGAGGTCCGCGACATCGAGAACGGTCAGCTCATGCTCGCCCGCATCGAGAAGGTCCCGCTCGCCGACGAGAAGACGCCCCACCTCGTCCTCTCGCGGTTCTACAGCGTTTCGCCCCGGGCCAAGGACAACAAGACGGGCGAGCCCGGCGGCCTCCTCTACGCCAAGGGCTGCGTCGCCGACGTCGAGGTGCTCGAGGGGCCGCTTCCCGATCAGCAGGACCAGGCACATACGGTGGAGCTCACCGTCGTCCCCGCCTGCGACGTGGGGGATCCGAACGCCTGCCCCTCCGGCAAAGAGTGCGTCTCGGGCGCCGGCTACTGCCGCTATTCCTGCGAGCAGAAGTGCAGCCCCCGCGAGACCTGCCGGCCGCTTCGCGATGGCGAGGCGCCCCAGTGCGTCTACACCTGCGATCCGGCCCGCGGCGTCGCCTGCCCGCTGGACGAGCGGAACACCCCGCGCTGCGACGTGACCCCCGGCGAGGATCCGGCCTGTCTCCCGGACGATTGATCGCCGTCAGGCCGCCGAGCGATCTCGGACGAAGAAGCGATCCCAGTTGCGCAGGATGGCGTGGCCGTGCCCGCTCTCGTCGACGGGGAGGGCCAGGCCGTGGACCTCGACCACGCGGGTGAGGATCGCCCGGGTGACCTCCGGGTGGAACTGCACCGCACGGATCCTCGGACCGGCGGCGAAAGCCTGCCACGCCGAGTGATCGTTGCCGGCGAGGCGCACCGCCCGCGATGGATCCGGCCCCTTCGCCAGCTCGTCGCCGTGGGTGGACTGCACCCGCAAGGTCGTCGGGAGCCCGTCGAAGAGGGGATCGGCGCGGCCTTCCTCGGTGAGACGCACGTCGATCGTCCCCACCTCCCGGCCCTTCGGCGAGGGCTCCACCCGCCCGCCGAGGGCCTCGCCGAGGAGCTGGTGCCCGAAGCAGACCCCCAGCACGGGCATCCCGGCGTCGGCGGCGGCGAGGGCCCATGAGGCGAGGCGGGCCATCCACGGCGCCTCGTCCCGCACCGACGCAGGCGAGCCGGTGATGATCGCGCCGCCGTAGGGAGCCGGGTCGGGGAGGGCGTCGCCGGCGAAGGGCGACACGATCTCGCAGCGAGACTCGCCGTCGGGCAGCGCGCGGCGGAACCACGCGTCGTAGTCGCCGCACGTGCGCACCACGTCCGGATGGGTGCTGCCGGCGGCGATGAGGAGAAGCCTGGGGAGGGTCACTGTCGCGCTCCGGTGGGTATGCCTAACGTACGCACGGCCCGCTCGCTCGGCGCGCGGGCGAGCGGGCGCCGGTGGCGGCGCCAGGGGGCTCCATGGCGAGCAGGAGGATCCACACGCGATCGCCTCCCGGGCGGATGGCGCGGAAGCCGGCGGCGCGCCGGAAGGTGGAGGCGGAGAAGCGGGTGACGCCGGCCTCCCGCGCCGCGCGAAGGCCGGCAGGCGGCCTCGCGGCGGGAGAGAGGCCCGCCGCCAAGCGCCGGGCCTCGCCGCGCCATGGCGAGACGCACGGCGCCGACGAGGCGGCGATCGCCGCGCTGAGGCGCGAGCTCGGCGACAAGCGGATCGAGATCGCCAAGCTCGGCGTCTTCGACGTCGACGGGATCTTCCGGGGAAAGTACGTGGCCCTCGACAAGCTCTGGTCGGGCGCGCGCAATGGCCTCGGCTTCTGCGACGTGGTCTTTGGCTGGGACTGCGGCGATCGCCTCTACGACAACGCCACGCTCACCGGCTGGCACACGGGCTACCCGGACGCCGTGGCGCGGGTGGATCTCTCCACCTACCGGCCGATCCCGTGGGAGACGGGCGCCGCGGCGTTCCTGCTCGACGTCGAGGACGAGAAGGGCCGCCCCCATCCGGCGTCGCCCCGCGGGCTGCTGAAGCGCGTGGCCGCCCGCGCCCAGGAGATGGGCTTCGCTCCCAAGTACAGCTACGAGTTCGAGTTCTTCCTCTTCCGCGAGACGCCCGAGACCGTGCGGCGCAAGGGCTACCGCAACCTGCGGCCGATCTCCCCTGGGATGTTCGGCTACTCGTGGCTGCGCTCGTCGGAGAACGCGGCGCTCGTCCACGACCTGGTGGACGGCTGCAAGGCGTTCCGGATCCCCGTCGAGGCGATCCACACCGAGACCGGCCCCGGCGTGTACGAGGTGGCGATCGCCTACGACGACGTGGTGGAGGCGGCCGATCGCGCGGCCCTCTTCAAGACCGCGGCCAAGGAGATCTGCTCGCGCCACGGGGTGATGGCCTGCTTCATGGCCAAGTGGAACGCGGAGCTGCCCGGCTGCTCCGGCCACGTGCACCAGTCGCTGTGGAGCCTCGATCGCGGCCGCAACCGCTTCTTCGATCCGAAAGGCGAGCGGGGCATGTCCGCCACCTTGCGGCACTTCCTCGCCGGGCAGCTCGAGCTCATGCCCGAGCTCACCGCGCTCGTCGCCCCCACCGTCAACTCGTACAAGCGCTTCGTACCCGGCGTGTGGGCGCCGCTCAACGCGTCGTGGGGCTTCGAGAACCGCACCTGCGCCCTGCGGGTGATCGGCGGGGCGGAAGGGTCGTCCATGCGGATCGAGCACCGCCAGCCCGCCGCGGACTCGAACCCCTACCTGGCCATGGCGACGCTCCTCGCCGCGGGGCTGTACGGGATCGAGCATCGCCTCGAGCCGCCGGCCGGCGTCCGCAACGACGCCACCGCGATGCAGGCGCCGGCGCTGCCGCGCACCCTCGACGAGGCGGTCGCGCGGCTCGAGCGCAGCGAGCGCGCGCGGGAGCTGCTCGGCGACGAGTTCGTCGACCACTACGTGCGCACCAGGCAGTGGGAGGCGCGGCAGTACCAGCAGGCGGTCACGAGCTGGGAGCTCGAGCGGTACTTCGAGATCATCTGAAGAGCGCGCGGGCTGGAAGACGGGACGGATGCCGCCCCGGGGAGAGGACGGATGCCGAGCTACTTCTCGTTTCCCACCCGCGTCGTCTGGGGCGAAGGCGCCATCTCCAAGCTGGGGGAGGAGGTCCGCCTCGCGGGCGGCCTGCACGTGCTCCTGGTCACGGACCGCGGCGTCATCGAGGCGGGGATCCTCGATCGGATCGAGCCGCTCCTGCGGGAGGCGCAGCTGCGCCATCGGGTGTTCTCCGAGGTCCACTCCAACCCGGTGGAGTCCGACGTGTGGGCGGGGGTCGCCGCCTTCCGCGAGCACGGCGCCGACGTCATCGTGGCGGTGGGCGGGGGAGCGGCCATCGACACCGCCCGCGCCATCCGCCTGGCGGTGAACCACCCGCCGCCGCTGTCGCGCTACGACGACGCGGCCGGCGGCGACGTCAACGTCACCGAGCCGCTCTGCCCGATGATCGCCGTCCCCACGACCGCGGGGACGGGGAGCGAGATCTCGCGGAGCGCGGTGGTGCTCCTGGACGACACCCACCGCAAGACTGTGCTCTTCAGCCCGCGGCTCATGGCCACCTGCGCCATCGCCGATCCCGTGCTCACGGAGGGGCTGCCCAAGAAGCCCACCGCGTGGACGGGGATGGACGCCTTCACCCACTGCCTGGAGGCGTACGTCGCGGTGGGCGATCACCCCCTCGCCGACGCGCTGGCCATCGAGGGGATCCGCCTGGCGTCGCGGGCCCTGCCCCGCGCCTATCGCGACGGCCGCGATCTCTCCGCGCGGGCGGACATGATGGCCGCCGCCATGATGGGCGGCATCGCGCTCACCAAGGGCCTCGGCGTCGCCCACGCGATCGCCCACGCGGTGGGCGCCGTCGCCGACGTCCACCACGGCCTCGTCAACGCGATCGTCCTGCCGCGGGTGTGCCGCTTCAACGAGATGCAGGCCCACCCGCGCTTCGCCCGCGTCGCGGAGGCGATGGGGGTCGACTGCCAGGGCCGCTCCGAGCGCGAGCTGGCCGACGCCGCCTGCGCGCACGTCTCCCAGCTCTGCAGCGACCTCCACATCCCGAGGAAGCTCTCCGAGGTCGGCGTCGTCCCCCACATGATCCCCTCGATCGTGGAGAAGGCGATGGCGGACGCGTCGCACCGCAGGAGCCCGCGCCCGCTGGAGCCCGAGGACTGCCACCGGATCCTCGTCGACCTCGTCTGAACCGCTACACGAGCCGCGCGAGCTCGGCGCGCAGGATCTGCCGCAGGATCGCGATCGCGCAGGCGTAGGTGCTCTCCACTCCGAAATAGGAGAGGCTCTTGGAGAGCAGGCTCTGCCGGCGGGAGTAGGGCGTGTCCGACGCGTAGTGGAGGATGCCCACCTCGAACGGCATCGTGTGGGACAGGTGCACGATCTGGTCGATGGGGTGGCGGCCCGGGTTGACGAGCTCGTAGATGGCGGCGAGGTAGGGGCCGGCCTCCATCTCCAGCACCGTGTAGCCCTCCCGGTAGAAGGTGCTCATGTACTGGCGGTTCTGGAGGAAGGGGCCGCGGGCGCTGATGCTCTTCTGGTTGTCGAGCACGGTGCCGAAGCGCATGTAGGGCTGTACGTCGGCGGCGCGGAACGCGTTGTGGAAGAGGTAGGTGTTGCGTGCGTGCTCGTCGTAGGCGACGGACGAGATCATCGCGTCGCCGACCTTGCCGTTGAGGGTCGCGGCCTTGCCCATCACGTAGATGCCGCGCAGCTCGCCCACGCCCTGGCCCACCCGGGACAGGTGGTGGTAGGCGGCCATGCCCAGCGGGTAGTCGATGTTGAGAATCACGGCGTCGCTCTCGGCCAGGCGCTCCAGGCCCTCCATGTGCAGCCGCGGATCGAAGCGGTCGGCCTGCAGCGACGAGAGCTCGATGAGCTGCGCCATCACGTCGATTCGGCCCGGCGTCTCCACCGTGACGATGCCGCTCTCCCGATCGTGGCGCTGCACGTCGGCCCGGCGCGTGCCCGCTTCGCGGTCCTCGTGGATGTACTCGCGCAGCAGGTAGTAGAGCAGGTTGCTCTTCTGCACCGTGGGATCGCCGGCCAGGGCCTTCTCCAGCACCGGCGCGAGGTTCTCGGGGTTCTTCCGCCTGGCGAAGTCGAGGATCTCCTCCTGGTGGGCGAGGGCGTAGCCGCCCAGCAGGTTGGAGAGGGAGTGGGTGTTCGAGGAGACGAAGTAGACGGGGCGCCGCCTGGGCCGCTCCTCCTGCAGGTACACGCCGTCGATCCCGGACCACCACCTCTGTGCAGCGCGCTGGTACTGGGAGAAGGAGCCGGCGAGGAGCCGCACGGACAGGTCCGCCGGACGGCTGGCCACGGCGCGCATCCCTTCGTCCCAGCTCGTGCCGAAGGCGGCCCGCAGGGTGTCGACGCCGGAGGCGTCCAGCCCGAGCGCCCGCTGGAGGTCGTCGGGCTCCACGTCGACCGGCGAGCCCTCGGGCGCTTCGCGGAGGAGCTGGCCCAGCGCCGACTGGCCCAGCGCCATGTGCAGCTTGTTCCACTCGATCTGGTAGGCGGTGAGGATCGGCACCAGATCGTCGATGTCGCTGGTGCTGGTGATGAACGCGGCGAGCGTCTCGCCGCCGTCCCAGCGAAGGGGGCGCCTGCGTCCCCGGGTCCGCACCGTGTCCCAGCAGCGGACGTCGAAGCCGGCGCCCTCGAAGTGCTCGTGGGATTGCCCCATCACCACCAGGCGCACACGCGGCATGCACTCCGGCAGCCGGGCCGCGCTGTAGGCGAAGGCGGCCACGTCGGGCACCGGATCCCGCGCCCCCGCGTGCAGGCTCGAGTCGCTGTAGGCGTGCGCCTCCTCGAAGGCGCGCACCCGCACCTCGCCCGTGCTGCGCAGCAGCGAGTAGTAGGTCCGGGTGTAGAGGTCGATCTCGTCGCTGAGGATGCGCGGCGGCTGTCGATCCACGGGACGTTCCCTTCGGCAACGCGCGGCGATCGTCGCCGCTGCTCCAGAGGGATTGTACGCAGGCCGGTACGCCTGCGCCCGGAAACGATCAGGTCTTCGCCATGCGGATGCGCTCTTCGCTCTTCTCGCGGCAGAAGTTGCAGAGCGCCGGCTCGACGTGGGTCTCGAAGGCCTCGCTCCACGACGGGTGCATGGAGCACTTGGGATCGATGCAGGTGTGCAGCTCCCAGGTGCGGCCGATCTCGCGGACGGCCTGCTTGGCGAGCCGCTTGCGGAACTCGTCCGACCCCTCCTCGAGGGACTTGGGGAAGTTCGCGCAAGAAGCCACCGCTCGGTTGCCGTTGAGAAGGGCGAGACCGTAGGTCGGCGGGCGGCCCACCGGACCCTCCGGCTGCACGAGGTTCGCGTGGGTGAGGTAGAGGAGCTTGTCGTCCGCCACCAGCTTCACCGACTCTGCCTCTTCGAGCAGCAGCGCCGCGTCGTAGGAGCCGTCGTCGCGGCGCGCCTCCTCCGGCAGCGGCAGCCGGCCCGCCGGCTCGCAGCCGAGGCCGAACGCCTGGAAGAGGAACTTGCACACGGCGTCCACGTCACCTTCGTGGAAGGGGTCGAGGTTCACGACGCGGATCACGCCTCTTCTCCTGACTTGCGCTTCTTCGCCGCGCCCTTGGGTGCGGCCTTCGCGGCGGGAGCGGCCTTCTTCGCCGACGCCTTCCGGGCCGCGGCCGTACCGGACTCCGGCGCCGCCTTCTTGGTGGTCGTCGCGCCCTTTCGGCTCGGCTTCCCCTCGGCCTCTGCCGCAGGCTCGGCCTTCTTCGCGGCGCGTGCCTTCGGCGTCGCCTCCTCGGCGGCGGGCGCAGCCTTCTTCACAGCGCCGGCCTTCGGCGCCTCTTCCTTTGTGGCGGGCGCTGCCTTCTTCGCGGCGGCGGCCTTCGCCTTCGGCTTCGCCTCCTCCGCTGCGATCGTCTCCGGCGCCGTCTCCTCTCCGGAAGGCGCGGCCTTCTTCGCGGCGCCGGCCTTCGGCTTCGCCTCCGCTGCCGAGGCGGGCGCGGCCGTCTTCGCCTTCGGCTTCGCCGGGGCCTTGGCCCTCGTCGGCTTCTTCGCGCGAGCCGGGGCGGCGGCCTTCGGCGCCTCCTCCTCGGCCTCTCCCTCGTGCTCTTCGGCGCCTTCCACCTCGGGACCGACCGCTTCCTCTTCCTCCTCCTCGAAGCCGAGCTCGTCCTCGAGGCCCAGCTCTTCCTCTTCCTCGCCTTCCGCCCGCGGCCTCGCCCGCGCGAACGGCTTGGGCCTAGGCGTCACCACGGCCAGCCGCCGCGGCTTCGACGCCGGGCGCACGGTGCCGGGCGGAGGCAGGAGCGCCAGATCGATGAAGTCCTCCGCGGTGGCGGGGGGCACGCCGAGGGCCACGGTGACCTCGGCGACCAGCAGGTGCCGCGCCATGTCGTACCGCTCCCGCTCCTTCTGCGGCAGCGGACGCAGGTTGGCGAGGCCCTGCAGCGCCTTGAGAACCTCGGCGACGCCGAGGATCCCGCCAGCGGCGAGCAGATCGCCGTGGAGCCGGTGGCGGACCTTCCAGTCCAGCTCGGGATCGTCGAACGACGAGGCGAGCAGGTCGAAGACGTCGGCGAGCTCCACGGTGTCCGCGACCTTGCGCAGGCCGATCGACGCGACCTTCGGCACGGGCACGAGGATGGTGGCGTTGTCCTCCTCCCGCGACATCGACACGAACTCGAGCCGCTGCCCGGCGATCTCCTTCGACTCGAGTCCGAGCACGCGGCAGACGCCTTGCTTCGGGTAGACGACTCGATCGCCCGCCTTCATCTCGGAGGCGGACTGGATGGCGCCCGTCGGTTCGGCCTCGGGGGAACTGCCCGTCGTTTCCTGGGTCGGCACGCGAATGACCTACCATGCGGCAGCGCTCCAGGGCAACGAACCGCGGCCTCCCCCTCTTGCATGGCGTTGTCTGAAATCTTGCGCATGGTCGCAACCGCGCCGCGCCGAAACGATCGCCTTCCGCTTGGGTCGCCGGGCGCGGATCGGGTAGAGTGGCGGTTCTCTCGCAACACGACGAGGGGGGAGCGAAACCTCTCCCGCGGGAACGAGGCCGACGATGGAGCCCGGACGGGTCCTTATCGTAGACGACGATCTCTTGATCCTCCGGGCGCTGCAGCGCGTGCTCGAGGCGCAGGGGTTCTCGGTGTCGGGAAAGAACCATCCCGCCGAGGCCCTGGAGGATCTGCGGGCGCAGCCGGCGAACCTGATCATCTCCGACTACATGATGCCGGGCATGAACGGCGTCGAGTTCCTCACGGAGGCGCGGCGGGTCTGCCCGGACGCGCCCCGCCTGCTCCTCACCGCCGCCAACGACTTCCGCGTCGCCGCCGAGGCGGTGAACTCGGGTGAGGTCTATCGTCTCCTCAGCAAGCCGTGGAACCACGCCGAGCTGGTGGCGACGGTGAACCAGGCCTACGAGGTCGGCGAGCTGCGCCGCCAGCACGCCAGGCTCACCGCCCGGGTCCACGAGCAGAACGTGGAGCTGCAGCGGATCAACCGCGACCTCGAAGGCCTCGTACAGGAGCGCACCCGCGATCTCCTGGACGGGATGATCAACGCCCTCGACTACCGCGACATGGAGACGCAGTGGCACAGCCGGCGCGTGTCCTTGTACGCCCGACGTCTCGCCGAGGCGATCGGCCTGTCCCTGGAGGAGTGCAACGAGGTCGAGATGGGCGCGCTCCTCCACGACATCGGCAAGATCGGCGTGCGCGACTCCGTGCTCCTCAAGCCCGGCCCCCTGGACCAGGACGAGTGGGAGGAGATGCGCGAGCACCCCGCCATCGGCTTCCGCCTCCTCCGCCCGATCCACTACCTCGCCGGCGCGTCGAAGATCGTGCTGCAGCACCAGGAGCGGTGGGACGGCAAGGGCTATCCCAAAGGCCTCGCCGGCAAGGACATCGTCATCGGCGCGCGGATCTTCTCGGTGGTCGACACCCTGGATGCCATCCGCTCCGACCGTCCCTATCGTGCCGGTCGTTCGTTCCAGGTGGCCCTCGAGGAGATCCGGCGGTGCTCCGGCACGCAGTTCGATCCCGACGTCGTCGAGGCCTTCGCCTCCGTGCCCGAGTCCGGGTGGGAGGCGATCCGGCAGCACGTGGAGCAGATGGCCGCCCGCAGCGCGGAAGAGGACGCGAGCGACGGCCTGGGCGTGGTGGGCCGCTTCTGGCAGCGCCGGCAGAAGGGGTTCGAGCAGGGCTGACTCGATCGACGGGCGCGACGTCTTGGAGTGGGGTGACCAGATGGTGACCGTGTTCATTCCGAAGGAGCGGCGGCCCGGCGAAGCGCGTGTCGCCGCGACCCCCGAGACCATCAAGCGGTTGCTGAAGGCCGGCGCCCGCGTCCTGGTGGAGACCGGCGCCGGACACGGCGCGCACCTGGCCGACGAGGCGTTCGCGGCGGCGGGCGCGAGCGTGGTGGGCGAGGGCGGCGAGGGCTGGTCCACGGCGGACCTCGTGCTCAAGGTGGCGCCCCTCGAGAAGGCCGAGGTCGAGCAGGTGCGGGAAGGGGCGGCGGTGGTGGGCCTCCTCGCGCCGCACCAGAGCGCGGAGACGATCGCGCGGCTCGCCCAGCGCAACGTCGTCGCGCTGGCGATGGAGCTGGTGCCGCGGATCAGCCGCGCCCAGAAGATGGACGCGCTCTCGTCGCAGGCGAGCCTCGCCGGCTACAAGGCGGTGCTCCTCGCCGCGTCGCACCTCGCCAAGTACTTCCCGCTGATGATGACCGCCGCAGGCACGGTGCAGCCGGCGAGAGTGGTGGTGATGGGCGCCGGCGTCGCAGGGCTGCAGGCCCTCGCCACCGCGCGGCGCCTCGGCGCCACGGTGGAGGTCTCGGACATCCGCCCCGCGGTGAAGGAGCAGGTGCTGTCGCTGGGCGGCCGCTTCATCGACCTGCCCATCGAGGAGAGCGGCGAGGGGGAGGGCGGCTACGCCAAGGCCGTGTCGGAGGAGTTCCTGCGCAAGCAGCAGGAGACGATCGCCGGGAGGATCGCGGCGGCGGACGTGGTGATCACCACCGCCCTCGTCCCAGGGAAGCCCGCGCCCAGGCTGATCTCGGGGGAGATGGTGGCGCGGATGCGCCCCGGCGCCGTCATCGTGGACCTCGCCGCCGAGCAGGGCGGGAACTGCGAGCTCTGCGTGCCGGGCGAGGTGGTGGTGCGCAGCGGCGTGAAGATCTTCGGCTACGAGAACCTCGCACGGACCATGCCCGAGGACGCGAGCATGCTCTACGCCCGCAACGTCGCCGAGGTGGCCGGGCTCTTGATCCGCGACGGCGCGATCTCCACCGACGACGAGATCGCGCAGGCGATGCTTCTCACCCATGGTGGACAGGTCCGCTTCGGCGCTGCGACGCCGCGCGGCGCCACAGCGTAGGAGCTTCCAGATGGGACCTCTCCTGATCGGGCTGTACGTCTTCGTGCTCTCGGTGTTCGTGGGATTCGAGGTGATCAACAAGGTCCCGCCCACGCTGCACACGCCGCTGATGTCGGGAGCGAACGCCATCTCCGGCATCACCATCGTCGGCGCGCTCTACACGGCGCAGACCGCCGACGTCACGGTGAGCAACGTGTTGGGCTGCGCGGCGATCGCCCTGGCGATGATCAACGTGGTGGGCGGCTACCTCGTCACCGACCGGATGCTGAAGATGTTCGGGAGGAAGGGATGAGCGAGACCCGCACCGTCGTCGTCGCCCTCATCTACCTCCTCTCGGCGACCCTCTTCGTCCTCGGCCTGAAGCGCCTCGCCAGGGTGCGCACCGCCAGGCAGGGCAACGGCATCTCAGCGGTGGCGATGTTGCTCGCCGTGGTCGGCACCCTGATCGAGCTGGGGATCGTCCAGGACTACCGGTGGATCGTCGCAGGGATCGTGGTGGGCTCCGCGGTGGGCGCGGTGATCGCCGTGCGGGTGCCCATGACGTCGATGCCGGAGATGGTCGCCATCCTGAACGGCTTCGGCGGCGCTGCGTCGGCGCTCGTGGCGATCTCGATCTACTGGGTGGACGTCGTGGAGCCCGGAAAGGTGGGGACCCTCGCGTCGATCCTCGGCGGGTCGCAGGCGGTGACGGCGTTCCTGTCGGTGCTCATCGGCGGGGTGACGTTCAGCGGCAGCGTCGTGGCCTACGCCAAGCTGAACGGCAGCCTGCCCGGGAGACCGATCCTGCTGCCGGGGCGCCACGTGCTCAACGTGGCGCTGCTCGTACTGTCGGTGGCGGTGGGCCTCGTGTTCGCGTACGGCGTCGCGGATCCGGTACGCGGTGCGGCCTTCGTGTGGGCCCTGCTCGCGGCCTCGCTCGTGCTCGGCATCCTCCTGGTGATCCCCATCGGCGGCGCCGACATGCCGGTGGTGGTGTCGTTGCTGAACTCCTACTCGGGCCTCGCCGCCTGCGCGACCGGCTTCGTCATCGGCAACAACCTCCTCATCATCAGCGGCGCGATGGTGGGAGCGGCGGGCATCATCCTCACCCGGATCATGTGCGACGCGATGAACCGCTCGTTGCCGTCGGTGGTGATGGGCGGCTTCGGCGGCGGCGACTCGTCCTCGGCCGCGGCTGCGGGCTCGCAGGAGTACACGAGCACCCGCTCGGCGGGAGCCGAGGAGGCCGCGATGGTCCTCGAGGCCGCCCGCAAGGTGGTGGTGGTGCCGGGCTACGGCCTCGCGGTGGCCCAGGCGCAGCACGCGGTGCGCGAGCTCGGCGATCTGCTGAAGAAGCGCGGCGTGGAGGTGCTCTACGCGATCCATCCGGTGGCGGGGCGCATGCCGGGGCACATGAACGTGCTGTTGGCGGAGGCGGACATCCCCTACGAGCTCCTGTGGGAGATGGAGAGGATCAACCCCGAGTTCCACGACACCGACGCGGTGATCGTGCTGGGCGCGAACGACGTGGTGAACCCCGCGGCGATGACCCAGAAGGACAGCCCGATCTACGGCATGCCCATCCTCGAGGTGCACCACGCCAAGACGGTGTTCGTGGTGAAGCGCAGCCTCGGCGCGGGGTACGCCGGCATCAAGAACGAGCTCTTCGAGAAGCCGAACACGATGATGGTCTTCGGGGACGCGAAGAAGGTGCTGCAGGAGCTGATCGGCGAGCTGAAGCAGCTCTCCACCTGATCCCGGCCGGGGCGTTTTTCACAGCCTCCAGCCCGATTCCACAGCCCGCTCCGACCACGCCCGCCACCCGCGCGGGCGTTTTCGTTCGTCCTCTCGCCGGACCGCGGCCCGCCCCGCTCGGGGTGAAACACTGAACGCTTGTGTCGAAAACGGCCCGATCGGCCTCCAGCCGAGGCGGAAAGTGGATCGATCGCCCATCAATTTCGCCCTTTCGTGGGGGAAAGTGGTAAAAGGTGGATCGAAGCGGATCGGACGGGACGAATAGAGGTCGGACTTGTTTCGCGGGACCTTCGAGCACGCGATCGACGCCAAGGGACGGACGTCCCTGCCGGCGAAGTTCCGCGAGGTCCTGGCGGGCAAGTACGGCGGCGTCGAGGGGCAGACGATGGTGATCGCCCCGAGCCCGGTGGACGCCTGCCTCCGCGCCTATCCGATGCGCGAGTGGGAAGCGTTCGAGGAGACCCTGGCCGGCAGGGGGAACTTCGATCCGAAGCTGACGGCGCTCTTGCGCCTCTTCGTGGGCAGTGCCCACGAGACCCCGGTCGACAAGCTGGGGCGGATGTTGTTGGCGCAGAGCCTTCGCGATCACGGCGGGCTGACGAAGGACGTCGCCTTCGTGGGCTCGCTGAAGTTCATCGAGATCTGGGACACGGACCGCTTCCGTCAGTGGAAGCAGCAGCAGCAGGAGCAGGCGCAGGACCTCGCCCGCGCCCTAGGGGAACTGGGACTATGAACAAGGACAAGATCACCTTCGCGAAGATCTCCGGGTACGACGCCGTCATCGCCGCCGCGGTCCACGCGGACGTCCACGTGGTGCATCGCGCGGGCGCCCTCGAGGAGGCCGACGTCGTGGCCCTCTGCGACGACCTCGTCACCCTGGGCTGCACCGGGCGCCACAACCTGGTGCTCGACCTCTCCGCCGTGACCCACATCGACTACCGCGGCTTCGACAGGCTCGCGGCGTGCGCGAAGTTCCTCCGCCAGTCGGGCGGGGAGCTGAAGATCTGCGGCCTCTCCGAGTACCACCGGGTCCTCTTCCGGGCCTCGGGGCGCTACGGCGAGTTCGAGTACTTCGACTCGCCCGACGCCGCCGCCGCCGACTTCGCCCTCGAGGCGAGCCTGATCTGATCTCCCGCGGCGCTCGCGCCTCGTCGGCGTGGGCGCTGGAGGAGCGAGGCGACGTGTCCCGAGACCACGTGACGGTGCTCGCCCGCGAGGCGGTCGAGATCCTGGAGGCGGGGCCGGGGCGACGCGTCCTCGACGGGACCCTGGGCTACGGCGGCCACTCGGAGCTCCTGCTCGAGGAGGGCGCCGCCGTGATCGGCGTCGACCGGGATCCCGCCGCCCTCGCCGCGGCCCGCGAGCGGCTCGCCCGCTTCGGCGATCGCTTCGTCGCGGTGCAGGGGAACTTCCGCGACGCCCGCGCGATCCTGGACGAGCTCGGCGTGGATCGCGTCGACGGCGCGTTGGTGGATCTCGGCGTCTCCAGCCCGCAGCTCGATCGGCCGGAGCGGGGCTTCTCGTTCCGCGCCGCCGGCCCCCTCGACATGCGCATGGGCGAGGACGCCCCCACCCTCGCCGAGTGGCTGGCCGAGGTGGACGAGCGCGAACTCAAGCGCGCGATCGCGACCTTCGGCGAGGAGCGGTGGGCGGGGCCGATCGCGAAGGCGATCAAGCGGGAGCTCCCCAGGATCCACGACACGGCGCAGCTCGCCGAGGTGGTGGGCGCCGCCATCCCCCGCGGCGCGTGGCCCAAGGGGATCCACCCGGCCACCCGCACCTTCCAGGCGCTGCGCATCGCGGTGAACGACGAGCTGGGGAGCCTGCGCGACTGGCTCGACGCCGTCCCCGCGATCCTCGCAAGCGGCGGCGTGGCCGCGGCGATCTCCTTCCACTCCCTCGAGGATCGGATGGTGAAGAAGGCCTTCACCGCGCTCGCGCACCCGTGCCGGTGCCCGCCGGGGATGCCCGTCTGCGGCTGCGGCGCGGCGGAGTGGGCGCTCGCCTCCCGCAAGTCGATCGTAGCCGGCGAGGAGGAGGTGCGGGCGAACCCCCGCGCCCGCAGCGCCCGCCTCCGGGCGGTGAGGCGGCTGTGAGAGGATCGGTCGTCTCGTCCTTGCCCGCCGCCCGACGCCAGCGCCTGCGCGGCGCGGTGGGGACGAAGGGCCTCGCCGGCTCCGTGGCGATCTTCGCGGCGCTGTGCGCCCTCGCGGCGGTGCACGCGTGGACGCGGATCGAGGGGACCCTCGCCGGGTACGAGCTCTCCCGGGCGCAGGTGGAGCACGCCGAGCTGGTGCGGGAGCAGCAGGCGCTTCGCCTCGAGCTCGCCACGCGAAAGGGCGCGAGGAGGATCGAGGCGGACGCGCGCGGCAAGCTGGGCATGACGGAGCCCGCGCCGGACCGGATCTACGCGATCGAGGGCGCGAAGTGAGCGCGCCCGTCCCGGAGATGCCGTGAGCACGCGATCGCCGCTGGAGCGGCGCGTGCTGGGTAGCTGGGACGGCGCCTCGTGGGTGCGGGTGCGCGCAGCGACCCTCGGGATCCTCCTGGGGATCGGCCTCGCCGTCGTCCTGGGGCGCGCCATCCACCTGCAGGTCGTGCAGCAGGATCGGCTCGGCACCCTCGCCCGGGATCAATACCTGCGCACGGTGGAGCTCGCGCCCCACCGCGGGGAGATCCTGGATCGCGCGGGCGGAACGCTCGCCTCGTCGGTGGAGGTGGAGTCGATCTTCCTGGACCCTGGCCTGATGTCGAAGGAGCCCGGCGATTTGCACGCGGAGGTGGAGCGCATCGGCCTCGCCGCCGGGCTCTCCCGGGAGCGGATCCGCGCGCTCTCCGCCAGGGCGTCGCAGCCAGGGAGCCGCTTCGCCTGGGTGCGGCGCAAGGTGAGCGCCGCTACCGCGGCGAAGGTGCGCGAGGTGGGCAGCCCGGGCGTGGGCTTCGTGAAAGAGGCGCGGCGCTTTTACCCTCAGAAGGATCTGGCTTCACAGGTCCTCGGCTTCGTCGGCTCGGACGGTCACGGCCTCGAGGGGCTGGAGCGGAGCCTCGACGAGGAGCTCCGCGGGCAGAGCGCGCAGGTGGCGGCCTTGCGCGACGCCAAGGGGAACGCGCTGCTCGCGGAGACCTCGGTGCCCGTCGCCGAGCGCACCGGCGCGAGCGTCACCCTCACCCTCGATCGCACCATCCAGTACGCCGCGGAGAAGGCCCTCGCGAAGGCGGTGCAGCAGGCCGCCGCGTCGTCGGGCTCCGCCGTCGTTCTCGACGTGGACACGGGCGAGGTCCTGGCCCTGGCCTCGGTCCCGACCTTCAACCCCAACGTCGGGCCGGCGAAGGACGAGCGCCGGGCGCTGCGCAACCGCGCCGTCACCGACGCCTTCGAGCCGGGCTCCGCCATGAAGGTCTTCCTGCTCGCCGGCGCCCTCGAGCAAGGGAAGATCCGCAAGGACCAGGTCTTCGACTGCGAGAACGGCAGGTGGAAGATCGGCCGACACGTGATCCACGACAGCCACCCGTACAAGACGCTGCGTCCGCCGGACATCCTGCGGGTCTCGTCGAACGTGTGCTCCGGCAAGGTCGCGCAGGCCATGGGCGCGGACGTGGTGGCGAAGACCTACCGGGACTTCGGCTTCGGCGCCCGCAGCGGGATCGAGCTGCCCGCGGAGTCCCCCGGCCTGGTGGGGAAGATCCAGGGAGAGATCGGCCTCGTCACCGCCTCGTTCGGGCAGGGGCCGGTGATGGCCTCGCCGCTGCAGATCGCCGCGGCGATCGCCGCGGTCGCCAACGGGGGGACGCTGATGCGCCCGTGGATCGTCCGCTCCGTCCTGGAGCCGGACGGAACGGCGCTGCGCCAGGGCGGACCGGAGGTCGTGCGCCGGGTGATCTCGGAGGGGACGGCGACGGAGATCGGGCGCTGGATGGAGCGGGTGGTCGCGGACGACGGCACCGCCCGCAAGGCGTCCATCGACGGCTACCGCGTGGCGGGGAAGACGGGAACCGCGCAGAAGGTGGATCCCGCGACCGGCCGCTACGGAAAGGGCCGGCTCGCGTCGTTCGCCGGCTTCGTCCCCGCCGACGCGCCCAGGCTCGCCATCGTCGTGATGATCGACGAGCCCTCGGTGGGCAGCGTCTACGGCGGGCAGATCGCGGCGCCGGCGTTCAAGGAGATCGCGGAGAGCGCCCTCTCCACCCTGGGCATCGCGCCATCCCTGCCCATCGTCGCGAAGGCCGGGAAGGAAGCGCCGAGGGTCGCTGCCGCGCCCGCGAAGAAGCAGCCGGTGCGGGAGGAGCCGGCGGAAGGGTGGGTCTTGGAGCCGGACGGTGTCGGAGAGGCGCGGGACCGCGTGGCGGTCCCGGACGTGCGCGGGCTCTTCGCGAGGGCGGCGCTGCGGAGGCTCTCGGAGTCGGCGCTGGAGCCGGGCATCGAAGGCAGCGGCAAGGTGGTGGCGCAGACGCCGCCGGCAGGATCGATCGTGGAGCGTGGGAGCCGGGTGACGCTCTCGCTAGCGCCGCCATGAGGCGTCGTTTCGACGGCCGGCGCCTGGCTGGCAGGTCGCCAGGCGGCGAGGCGGGCGAGCCGAGGGCTCCTGGAAGATTGAGCGGATTCGTGTAGAAAACAGGTCACGCATGCGTCTTTCGCAGGTCATCGCCGACGCCGGTTGCCACGTGATCCGCGGCACTGGAGACCCCGAGATCGGGTCGATCACCGCCGACTCCCGGCAGGTCCGCCCGGGGTCTCTCTTCGTCTGCGTCGCCGGCGGGAGGAGCGACGGCCACGACTTCGTCGACGCCGCGCTGGAGGGCGGCGCCGCGGCGGTGATCGCGGCCCGAGAGATCCCTTGGGGCTCGTCCGTGCCTTTGGTGTCTTCGGAAGACACCAGGCGTGCGCTGGCGATCGCCGCGGCGAACCTCTACGGCCACCCCGACGAGCGGATCGCCGTCGCCGGCGTGACCGGGACGAACGGCAAGACCACCGTGAGCTTCCTCCTCTCGTCCATCGTCGAGGCGGCGGGCGCGCGGTGCGGCGTGATCGGCACGGTGGGCGTCCGCTCCGGCGGCCCGGGCGGCGCCGCGCTCACCCCCGCGACCCACACCACGCCGGACGCGGTCTCGCTCGCGTCCGCCCTCGCGCGGATGGCGGAAGACGGCGCCGGGGTCGCAGCGCTCGAGGTCTCGTCCCACGCCCTCGATCAGGAGCGGGTGGCGGGCCTGCGCTTTCGGGCCGCGGGGTTCACCAACCTCACGCGCGATCATCTCGACTACCACGGCGACATGGAGTCCTACTTCCTCGCCAAGGCGCGCCTGTTCCGGGAGCGGCTGTGCGAGGGCGCGATCTCGGTGGTGAACCACGACGATCCGTACGGCAGGCGCCTCTCCGGGATGCTGCAGACCAGGGTGTGGCGCTACTCCACGACGGATCCCTCCTGCGAGATCGCGGCCTCGCGGGTCGAGCTCGCCCACGACGGGATCCGCGCCGACGTGCACACGCCGGCGGGATCGTTCGCGCTGCGCTCGGGCCTCATCGGCGCCCACAACCTGCAGAACCTCCTCTGCGCCACGGGGCTCGCCCTCGCGCTGGGCCACTCGACGGACGAGGTCCGCCGCGGACTCGAGACGGCGGCGGGTGCGCCGGGCCGGCTCGAGCGGGTGGGGCCCCGCGCGTTCGTGGACTACGCCCATACGCCGGACGCCCTCGCCCGGGTCTGCGCCTGCTTGCGGGACGTTGCGCCGGCGCGCCTGGTGGTGGTCTTCGGCTGCGGCGGCGATCGCGACCCGGGCAAGCGGCCCCTGATGGGCGAGGCGGCGGGTCGCGCCGCAGATCTCGTCGTCGTCACCAGCGACAACCCCAGGTCCGAGGATCCCATGGCGATCGCCTCGGCGATCCTGCCCGGGCTCGATGAGGCGGGCCGGGAGCGCCTCTCCACCGACCAGGCGATCGCGGGAGGCGCGGGCTTCGTCGTGGAGACGGACCGCCGCGCCGCGATCGGACTCGCCGTCGCCGCCCTCGGGCCGAACGACCTCCTCCTCGTGGCCGGCAAGGGCCACGAGACCACGCAGATCTTCGCCGACCGCACCGTGCACTTCGACGATCGCGAAGAAGTTCGCCGCGCGCTCGAGGGGCGCTAGAAAGCCACGATGCCCGCCGCCAACCGCGCCATCTTCTGTCTCGCCGACGTCGCAGCCGCCGCCACGGCCGCAGGCGGCGCGATCGTGTCCGGATCGAAGGCCCTGCCGATCACCGGCGTCTCCACCGACAGCCGCACCGCGGCGCCGGGGAACCTCTTCGTCGCGCTCTCGGGCGACAACTTCGACGGCAACCGCTTCGTCGGAGCCGCCGCAGCAGCGGGAGCCGTCGCCGCGGTGGTGCGCCGCGGCTTCGTTGCGGATGGCCTGCCCGAGGGCTTCGGCGTGGTGGAGGTGGACGATCCCCTCCGCGCGCTGGGCGCGCTCGCGCGGGTGCACCGCCGCCGCTTCCCCTCGCTGAAGGTCGGCGCCATCACCGGAAGCAACGGCAAGACCACCACCAAGGAGCTCGCCCACGCGGCGCTGACCGCGGCGTTCGGGAAGACCCTGAAGACCGAGGGCAACCTCAACAACGAGATCGGCCTGCCGCTCACCCTCCTCGGGCTGGATCCCTCGCACCGCGCCGCCGCGATCGAGATGGGCATGAACCACGCTGGCGAGATCGCCAGGCTCACGGCGATCGCCGAGCCGGCCGCCGGGCTCGTCACCTGTGTGCAGCCCGTCCACATGGAGGGGCTGGGCTCGGTGGAGGCGATCGCGAAGGCCAAGGGCGAGCTCTTCCACGGCCTCCCAGCCGGCGCCGTCGCGGTCGCGAACGTGGACGATCCGCTCGTGGTCGCGGAGGCGAAGGCGTCCGGTCGTCCATGCGTGGGCTTTGGCAGGGCGGCGGGGGCCGACGTCCGGCTGGCACGGATCGTCTCGCACGATCGGCGCGGCCTCGCGTTCGAGCTGTCGCTGGGAGGCGAGAGCGCGTTCGTCCGCATCCCCCTCGTCGGCCAGCACAACGCGCACAACGCCTGCGCCGCCATCGCCCTGGGGATCGCGTTGGGCGGCGACGCCGATCGCTTGCTCGAGGGCCTGTCGATGGCGCGCGGCTTCTCGCGACGCCTCGAGCTGAAGGAGGCGCCGGGCGGCGTCACCGTGCTCGACGACTGCTACAACGGCAACCCCGCCTCCGCCGTCGCGGCGCTGCGCACGGCCCGCGAGCTCGCGGGGGAGGGCAGGGTGATCGCCATCCTCGGGGATCTCCGCGAGCTGGGCAGCTTCGAGGAGGCGGGGCATCGCGAGGTCGGCGAAGCCGCCGCGGCATCCGCCGTCGCCGGGCTCGTCGCCTTCGGCCCCCTCTCGCGCGAGACGGCGGCGGCGGCAGTCGCCGGCGGCGTCGCCGAGGGCGCCGTGCTGCACACGGACGATCCGTCCGAGGCCCTGGCCTGGCTTCGCGCGTTCGTGCGCGAGGGCGACCTCGTCGTCGCGAAGGCGAGCCGCGGCACGCGCCTCGAGAGAATCATCGACCCGCTCGTGGACGGGAAGGAAGCCTGATGCTGTACCACCTGCTCTTTCCGCTCGCGCACAAGTTCGCGGCGCTCAACGTCTTCCGCTACCCGAGCTTCCGGATCATCGCCGCCGGGATCTTCAGCCTCGTGCTGGGCATGTGGCTGGGGCCCTGGTTCATCCGCGAGCTGAAGAGCCGCCAGCACGGCGCGTCGAACGTCCGGGAGGACACGCCCGAGCAGCACAAGCGCAAGAGCGGCACGCCCACCATGGGCGGCGGCCTCATCCTCTTCTGCCTCTCGGTCTCGACCCTCCTCTTCGCGGACCTGAAGAACCGCTACGTCTGGATGGTCCTCGTGATCACGCTGGGCTACGGCCTGGTCGGCTTCCTCGACGACTACCTCAAGCTCTCCAAGCGCAACTCGAAGGGCCTGCCGGGAAAGCTGAAGATGGTGGGGCTCACCGCGGTCTTCCTCCTCGCCTTCCTCGGCTTCGGGCTCGACTGGAGCACCGGCGCGCTGCTCTTCGACACGCGCCTCGGCATCCCCTTCGTCTCCACCAAGGCCTTCCAGCCAGACATCGGCTGGTTCTACCTGCCCTTCGCCTGGGTGGTGATCGTCGGCACCTCGAACGCGGTGAACATCACCGACGGCCTCGACGGCCTCGCCATCGGCCCCAGCATCGTCAGCGCGCTCACCTTCCTGATCCTCGCCTACGTCGCGGGCACGGTGATCGCGGGCTTCAACCTCGCCGACTACCTCTACATCCCGCACATCGCCGGGGGCGAGGAGCTCGCCGTCTTCTGCGCTGCGACGGTGGGCGCGGGGATCGCGTTCCTCTGGTTCAACTCGTACCCCGCCAGCGTCTTCATGGGCGACATCGGGGCGCTCTCCCTCGGCGGCGCGCTGGGGACGCTGGCGGTGCTCACCAAGAACGAGTTCGCCAGCGTGATCCTCCACGGCGTCTTCTTCGTGGAGATCGTCTCGGTGATGATCCAGGTGGCGTCGTTCAAGAGCCGCGGCAAGCGCGTGTTCCGCATGGCGCCGATCCACCACCACTTCGAGCTGGGCGGATCCGCCGAGCCCAAGATCATCGTCCGCTTCTGGATCGTGTCGATCCTCCTCGCCCTCGTAACCCTCATCAGCCTCAAGCTGAGGTAGCTCCTTGGAACTCTTCGGACGAAAGGCGCTGGTGGTGGGCCTGGCGCGGTCGGGGGTGGCGGCGGGGAGGCTCCTCTGCCGCGAGGGCGCGATCGTCACCGCAACAGACGTGCGGCCCGCCTCCGCCCTCGCCGACGCCGTCGCCCGGCTGCTGCCGCTGGGTGTGCGCTTCGAGCTGGGTGGGCACGAAGAGGCGGCGTTCCTGGCGGCGGATCTGATCGTGGTCTCGCCCGGCGTCCCGCTCGCCGGCCCGGAGCTCGGCGCTGCGAGGCGGGCCGGCGTGCCCATCCTCGGTGAGGCGGAGCTGGCGTCGCGTTTCGTGCCCGAGCCGCTCGTGGCGATCACCGGCACCAACGGCAAGAGCACCACCACCGCCCTCATCGGGCACCTGCTGTCGGCTGCGGGGAAGCGGGTCTTCGTGGGGGGGAACCTGGGCACGCCGTTCTGCGAGCGGGTGCTGGACGGCGGCGAGCTCGACGTCTCCGTCGTGGAGCTGTCCAGCTTCCAGCTCGAGGCGGTGGAGACGCTGCGCCCTCAGGTGGCGGTGCTCACGAACCTCACCCCCGATCACCTCGATCGGTACCCCGACGCGGACGCGTACTACGAGGCGAAGCGGGCGATCTTCCGGGCGCAGGAGGCGGGCGACTTCGCCGTGGTGAACGCGGGCGATCCGAAGACCCTTGCGCTCCACGCCGGCGCGCGGTCGTCGCCATTCTCGTTTGGCGCCGCCTACTACGGCGTCGCTCCCGCCTTCGCCGGCGCCAGGGACGACGGCGCGGCGCTGCACGTCGCCGGCCTGCCCGGCATGGCGGACGGGCAGGAGTCCTACGAGGACCTCGGCAAGGCGCTGCGCGGCAGGCACAACCGCGAGAACGCCATGGCGGCCATCCTCGCGGCGCGGCTCTGCGGCGTCCCGGCCGACGCGATCCGCGCGGCGCTCCCCACGTTCGGCGGCTTGCCGCACCGGCTCGAGCTCGTCCGCGTGCGCGGCGGCGTGGAGTGGCTCAACGACTCCAAGGCCACCAACGTCGACTCCGCCTACGTGGCGCTCGCCGCGCTGCCGGGGCCGGTGGTCTGGATCGCGGGCGGCCTCGGGAAGGGCGCGCCCTACGCGCCGCTGCGGCCCTTGCTGGAGGGTCGGGTGAAGTCGATCCTCACCATCGGCAGCGACGCGGGCGCGATCGCCGCGCAGCTCGGCGACCTCACGCCGATCGTCCCGTGCGGCACCCTCGACGAGGCGGTCCGCGTGGCGGAGCGGGAGGCCTCTGCAGGCGACGCCGTGCTGCTGTCGCCGGCGTGCGCGTCGTTCGACCAGTTCACGAGCTACGTGCACCGCGGCGAGGCGTTCCGGTCGCTGGTGGAGGCCCTCGGCCCGGAGGCGGCGGGATGAGCGCACCTGCCGTCGCCCACCGCGCCGCCGCCGCGTCCGCCGAGGAGCAGGCGCCGGCTTACGATCGCCTGCTGCTCTGGGCGGTCCTCGGCCTCACCGCGATCGGCCTCACGATGGTCTACTCCGCCTCGGCGGTGAAGGCGGCGCAGGGCCTCGGCGACTCGATGTACTTCGCGAAGCGGCAGATCGCCGCGGCGGGCCTGGGCCTGGGCGCGATGACCCTGGCGATGAAGCTCGGCTACAAGCGCCTCGAGCCGCTCGCGTACCCCATCCTCTTCGCGGCGCTGGTGCTGCTGGTGCTCGTGCTCGTCCCTCAGATCGGCACGGTCGCCGGGGGCGCCCGCCGCTGGATCCGCCTGCCGCTGGTGAGCTTCCAGCCGGCGGAGCTCGCCAAGCTCGCGCTGGTGATCTACCTGGCGCGTTCGCTGGCCCGGAAGCGCGAGAAGGTGCGGGACTTCTCCATCGGCTTCGTCCCCCACACCCTCGTCGCGGGCTTCTTCATCCTCCTCGTCCTCGGGCAACCGGACTTCGGAACCGCCGTCACGCTGGGGGCCTTGCTCTTCGTGATGCTCTTCGCCGCCGGCGCCAAGGTGTCGTGGCTCGTCGGCTCGGTGCTGCTCGCCGTGCCGGTCGCGTGGCAGCTCATCGCGGGCAAGGAGTACCGGATGAAGCGGGTCCTGGCGTTCCTCGACCCGTGGAAATACCGGCAGGACATCGGCTACCAGGTGACCGAGTCGCTGATGAGCGTCGGCTCCGGCGGCCTCTTCGGCCTCGGCCTCGGCGCGGGAAAGCAGAAGCTCTACTACCTGCCCGAGGCGCACACCGACTTCATCATCGCGGTGGTGGGGGAGGAGCTGGGGCTCGCGGGGATCGTGGTGGTTCTGGCGCTCTTCGGCGTGGTGCTCTGGCGGGGCATGCGCGCAGCGTTCAACGCGCCCGACGCCTTCGGCGCCTACCTCGCCCTGGGGCTCACCTCACTCCTCGGGTTTCAGGCGATCGGCAACATGCTCGTCGCCATGGGCATGCTCCCCACCAAGGGGCTCGTGCTCCCGTTCCTGTCGTACGGAGGAACCTCCCTCGTGCTATCCCTGTCTGCGGCGGGCGTGCTGCTCGCCATCTCCAGCGGCACCGGAGGCTTTCTGCGCCCCCACCGGACGGTTCGGACATGAAGGTCGTCATCGCGGGCGGCGGCACCGGCGGACACCTCTTCCCCGGCATCGCGTTGGCCGAGGAGGTGGTGACGCGCCACCCGGCGAACGAGGTCCTCTTCGTGGGGACGGCGCGAGGCCTCGAGGCAAGGGTGGTGCCGCAGCGCGGTTTTCCCCTCGAGCTCATCGAGGTGACGGGGGTGAAGGGGAAGGGGATCCTGGGCTTCCTGAGCGGCGTGCTGAAGCTGCCCCGGGCCATCGCGCGGTGCATGGCGATCCTGCGCGAGTCGCGCGCCGACATCGTCGTCGGCGTAGGCGGCTACGCGAGCTTCCCCATGGTCGTCGCCGCTTTCCTGCGCGGAACGCCGACCGCCATCCAGGAGCAGAACGCGCTCCCCGGCCTCACCAATCGGCTGCTCGGCCGCATCGCCGACACGGTCTTCGTCGCCTTCGACGAGGCGGCGCGCTTCTTCCCGGCGCGCAAGACCCAGAACGTCGGCAACCCCATCCGCAAGGCGCTCATGGAGAACTTCCTGCGGCCGCAGGAGCGCCACGAGCGCTTCCGCATCCTGATCTTCGGCGGGTCGCAGGGGGCCCACGCCATCAACGTCGCTGCGACCGAGGCCGCGGCCTTGCTGGCCCCCATGCGTGACCGCCTCCGCATCCTCCACCAGACGGGCGCGAGCGATCGCGTGACGGTGCAGGAGGCGTACGACGCGGAAGGCATCGACGCCGAGGTCGTCGAGTTCATCGACGACATGTCGCACGCCTATTCTCGCAGCGACCTCGTCGTCTGCCGCTCCGGCGCCACCACGCTCGCCGAGCTCACGGTCTGCAAGAAGGCCGCGGTGCTCATCCCCTTCCCGTACGCGGCCGACAACCACCAGGAGGTCAACGCCCGATCCCTCGTGGACAAGGGCGCGGCGCTGATGATCCTCCAGCGCCACCTGACGGGCGAGCGGCTCGCCGACGAGATCCGCGCCCTGGTCGGCGACCCGGAGCGCCTGCGGAAGATGGAGAAGGCCGCAGGGCTCCTCGGCCGCCCCGAGGCCGCGAAAGAGATCGCGGACGTCTGTGTGAGCCTCGTCTACAAGGGACGAGAGCAAGGAGCGGGCTGAGGCGTCCGGTGGTCCGCTCGAGGCCGTACCCTGCCGGCGTGCCCGCCTGCTGCGATGCGGTCGGCCCACGATCGCGCGCTTGACCCGGCGTCGCGCCAGGGTGCAGATGGAGCACCATGTTTCGCGGCAAGCGACCCACCATCCACTTCGTCGGCATCGGCGGCATCGGCATGAGCGGCATCGCCGAGGTGCTCGTCAACCTCGGCTATCCCGTCACCGGCTCCGACCTTCGCGCGAGCGACGCCACGCGGCGACTCGTCGAGCTGGGCGCCGCGGTGGCTGAGGGGCACGGCGCCGAGAACGTCGGCAGCGCCGACGTCGTCGTCATCTCGTCCGCCGTCCGCCCGTCGAACCCCGAGGTGGTCGAAGCCCGTCGGCGCGGCGTGCCGGTCATCCCCAGGGCCGAGATGCTGGCCGAGCTCATGCGCCTCAAGGTCGGCATCGCGGTGGCGGGCTCCCACGGCAAGACCACCACCACCTCGATGATCGCCCACGTGCTCGCCGCGGGCGGCCTCGACCCCACCGCGGTGGTGGGAGGCAAGCTCAACAACCTCGGCTCCAACGCCAAGCTCGGCAAGGGCGAGTACATGGTCGTCGAAGCCGACGAGTCCGACGGGAGCTTCCTGCTCTTCTCGCCGGCCGTCGCCGTCGTCACCAACATCGACCCCGAGCACCTCGACCACTACGGCGACTTCGCAACGCTGCAGCGAGCCTTCGTCGACTTCGTCAACAAGGTGCCCTTCTACGGCGTGGCGGTCATGTGTCTCGACCACCCGGTGGTGCAGGCCATGCTGCCGCGCATCGACCGCCGCTTCGTCACCTACGGGTTCTCGTCCCAGGCCGACTACCGCGCCGACGCCATCCTCGGCGGGCCCTTCGAGACGCGGTTCCAGGCGTGGCGCCGCGGCGAACCGCTCGGCGAGTTCCGCCTGCCCATGATCGGCAAGCACAACGTGCTCAACGCCCTCGCGTCCATCGCCGTGGCCGACGACGTGGGCCTCGGGATGGACGGCGTCCGCGCCGCGTTCGAGAGCTTCACCGGCGTGCAGCGGCGCTTCACCCTGCGTGGCGAGGCGGCGGGCGTCACCGTCGTCGACGACTACGGCCACCACCCCGCCGAGGTGAAGGCCACCCTCGACGGCGCGCGCCTCGCCTTCCCCGACCGGCGCATCGTCGTCGCCTTCCAGCCCCACCGCTACACGCGCACCCGCGACCTGCTCGGCGACTTCGCCACCTCCTTCAACTGCGCCGACCGCCTCCTCGTCACCGACGTCTTCGCCGCCGGAGAGGAAGCCATCCCCGGCATCACCGGCCAGTCCTTCGCCGAGGCCGTCCGCGCCTGCGGCCACCGCGACGTCGCCCACGCCCCCCGCGCCGACCTCACCGCCCGCCTCCGCTCCTCCGTCGCCCCGGGCGACCTCGTCATCACCCTCGGCGCCGGCGACATCAGCCAGGTCAGCCACGAGCTCCTCGACCTGCTCGGCCGCTGACCCACCGCGCTCGCCGCTCCTCCGCGCTCGCCCAACCTCCGCGCTCGCCCAACCTCCGCGCCCGCCCAACCTCCGCGCTCGCCCAACCTCCGCGCCCGCCCAACCTCCGCGCCCGCCCAACCTCCGCGCCCGCCCAACCTCCGCGCTCGCCCAACCTCCGCGCTCGCCCAACCTCCGCGCTCGCCCAACGGGGACATGTGCGCAATCAAGCCCGGGAAGCCGCCGCACCTCGATCGCCGACCGCCTCCGCACCCTCGGGGCGTCGAGGGAGGACATGTGCGCAATCAAGTTCCCTCGCACTCGCCATCGGCCCGGTCGGTCGCCCACGCTTCTCTTCCCACGGCTGCCATGGAAGGGGACATGTGCCAAATCGAGTTTCACCGTGCCCTCGTGCCACGAAGGAGCAATGGGACGCGGGTGCGTGATACGAGAGAGTGGCTTTGACCTACCTGGACGAACTGCGGCGAAATTTCCGCGGCGAGCTGAAGATCAACGAGCCCCTGGCCGTACGCACCAGCGTCCGCGCCGGCGGGGCAGCTGATCTCTTCGCCCGGCCCGTCGACCCCGAGGATCTCCGCGTTCTTCTCGCGTCGTGCGCCGCCGCCGGGCTGCCCGTGTCCGTGCTCGGCGGGGGCGCCAACACCCTCGTCGCCGACGATGGCGTGGAAGGCCTCGTCATCAAGCTGCCAGTCTTCGCTGCGGAGAGCGCGCTCGACGCCGGCGGAGGCACCTTCGTCCTGGGCGCCGGCGCACCGATCGCGAAGGTCGCGCAGCTCATGAAGGAGCACGGCCTGGCCGGAGCAGAGTTCCTAGCGGGCATCCCGGGCACGCTCGGCGGTGCCGTGGCGATGAACGCGGGCACGAAGAACGGGGAGACGGTGCGGGTGGTCGATGCGGTCGAAGTCGCATCGGCCGCCGAGGTGCGTTGGGTCGGCCGAGACCAACTCACGTGGCGGTATCGGGCGTGTGAACTCCCTGCGGAGAGCGTCGTGACCCGCGTGCGTATCAGGCTTCATCGCCCCGATGCGGCGGGCCTCGTCGCCTCGCGTGCTGCGATGGAGTCCGATCTGGCCTATCGCAAGTCCACGCAGCCCCTCCACCTCCCCAACTCGGGCAGCGTCTTCACCAACCCGCCCGGCGATCACGCAGGCCGCCTCATCGAAGCCGCTGGCCTCAAAGGCCGCCGCGCCGGCAACGCGCAGATCTCCGAGCAGCACGCCAACTGGATCGTCAACCACGGCGGCGCCCGTTCCTCCGACGTCCGCGCGCTCATCGAGCTCGCCCGCACCGAGGTCGCCGCCCGCTTCGGCGTCACGCTCGTCCCCGAGGTGAAGCTGCTCGGGCGCTGGTCTCCTCCCGCCTGACGGCCGCACGCCGCACGCCGGGGAGGCATGTGCCTTTTCAAGCGGGACGGCCGTGCGGTTGCGTGAAAACACCCGTACTTTGATTGAGCACATGTCCCCTCCGGTCGTGCACCCGTCGGGCCGAGTGTCGGGGGTGGTTGGTACACTCTGTTGCACGACGCGGGGAGGTTCCATGGCACGGCGAAAAGCGACAAAACGGCAGGGAAACCTGCGATTTCGGACGTGGGGCGGAAAACGGAAGGGGGCAGGGAGGAAGCCAAAAGGCGACAGGGCCGGCGTGTCGCATCGGATGCGCGAGAGGCTGACCGGACGCCATCCGGTGCACGTGACGATGCGCGTGCGGAAGGAGGTATGGAACCTGCGTTCGAGACGGGCATACCGCGTGATCGAACGAGCCTTGTCGCGCGGGGCGTCGCGCTTCGGCATGAGGCTCACTCATCATTCGGTGCAGGGGAACCACCTCCACCTCATCGTCGAGGCGAACGACGCGCGGGCGCTCTCGCGTGGCATGCAGGGCCTGTCGATCCGCGTCGCACAGGGGATGAACCGCCTGATGAAGCGCAAAGGAAAGGTGCTCGAGGACCGCTTTCATGCCCACGTGCTGCGCACGCCCCCAGAGGTGCGTAACGCAGTCCGGTACGTCCTCGACAACGCACGCATCCACGCGACGCGTCTCGGGAAGGTGGTCGCCGCTGCCGCAGACCGTTTCGCCTCGGGGCCCGGGCTTCCAGGCTGGCTCGGCGTGTCCCCGCGCACGTGGCTCTTGCGCGTCGAAGGGCGGGGCCCCGTTCGTTCGGCGTCAGGCTGACATCGGGGAACGCTCGTTCCGGATGCGCACTAGGCGGAGTAGCTGCGGCGCTCGGAACGCGTTCCTCGATATCGTCAACGAGCGGTGACGACCATCCCGTTCGGCCTCAGGCAGGCGGTGCGATCTCGCGGCCGAGCTGCGCGAGGAAGGCTTCCATGAACGACACGCGCTCGCGGGCGATGGCGCGGGCGGTGTCGGTGTGGAGCACGTCGGGGATGCGCAGCAGTTTCCGGTAGAAGTGATCGATGCCCCACTGCTTGTCGTCCGGCTCGCGCGCGGCGCAGAACGGATCGTCCGGGTGGTAGAAGGGGCGCTGCATCTCCGAGGTGGTCGCGAAACAGCGTGCGATGCCCACGGCCCCGATGGCGTCGAGGCGGTCGGCGTCCTGGAGGATCTTCGCCTCGAGGGTCGTCGGTGTGATGCCGCGGGAGAAGGGGTGGACCCGGATCGCGTACGCCACCTCCTCCGCGCGATCGGGAGGCCATCCTTCTGCGCGGAGGACGGCGAGAGCTTCCTCGGCGCAGCGCTCGCCCGAGAGGTGCGACTCGGGGTGGCCCTTGGGGTGGTTGAAGAGCTCGTGGAGCAGCGCGGCGGTGACGCACACCTCGACGTCGGCGCGCTCGGCGCGGGCGAGGATCTCCGTCGTCGCGACCACCCGCATCACGTGGTCGAAGTCGTGGGCTGGGCCGGCGCCCTTCGCTGACTCGCGCGCCGCGGCGACGAGGCCAGCGGGATGCCCGGCGCTTTGGAGCCGAGGTGTCATTACGAACGCTTCGGCTTCGAGGCGCGTGCCGCTTTCGCCGCGGGGGCGGTGCGCGGCCGCGGTGCGGCACCCTGCTTGGCCTTCGGCTTCGCAGGTGCGGTTCGCTTGGCTGCGGCCTTTGGCGCCTTCGCGGACTTCGCCGCCGCCTTGACGGTTGCCTTGCGTGCCGGCGCCTTCGCCCGCTTCGCTGCGTCGAGCGAAGTGCGCGCCCAGTCGACCATGGCGCCCGCGTCGTCGAGCACATGGTCGGGGACGGTCCAATAGGACATCGACCGGGGATTGCCGGCCTTGTCGTGATAGGTGAACGGCCTCCCGCCCGCCTCCTCGAAGCGCCCACGGTTTCCGTCGTCGACCTTGAGGTACAGCGTGTCGTCTTCCACGAGGCCGATGATCATGCCGTCCATGTAGACGCCGTGCGCGCCAAACATGGCGCGGGCGGAGGCGTCGCCAAGGTCTTGGAGCAGGTCGAGTACGTGGGTGACGAATCCGTGGTGGCCTGCCATTTCGCGAAACCTCGACGGCTGGTGTTCCCCAAAAGTTGAGCATGACCGTGCCGGGGCCGCAACGAGTTCCCGGATCGATCCGTACGGAGCACGGAGGCCGCGGCGGTTGATTGGGCACATGTCCCAGCCTGGGCGCGGGGAGGGCCGCGGCGGTTGATTGGGCACATGCCTCCCCCTCGGCGGCGTGGAGGGGGCGCGGCGGTTGATTAGGCACATGTCCTCGTCCCGGCACGGAGAGGGGCGCGGCGGTTGATTGCGCACATGCCTCCCCTCCCCCGGCGGCGTGTGGTTGGCGGGCGGGGTAGACTGGGAGCAGGAGGCGTTGATGCAGCGCGCGGCGGGCAGGTCGGTTTGGACGGGGCGGAGGAGCGATTCGCTGATCGAGGTGGAGGTGCCGGGGATGAATCGGTTCGGGGGCCCGGCGCCCAGCGAGAAGGTGTGGGTCGAGCCGGAGCACGAGGAGGAGCTTCGGGGGTACATCGACCTCGCGCTGCGCCGAGGGCGGTTCTTCCTCGGAGTGATGCTCGGCGGGTCGGTGGTGATGACGGCGGCGGCGATGATGACGCCGGTGTGGCCCTGGGCGATGTCGGTGGTGACGGGAGGGCTGGCCGCGATGGGCGTGACGATCGTCTTCTGCCCGTTCTCCACGCCGGAGACGGTGAAGACGATCGGCATCCGGCGATCGGTGGTGCTGGCTCGCGTGGCGGGGATCGCGACGGTGTGCATGGCGATCTGGGTCGCCATCCTCTCGGGGTAGCGCGCCGCGCCCGTCGGCGAACGCGGCGACGCACGGCGGCCTCGGGGGACGCCGTCCCAAGCAAGCGATCAATCCACAGGGCGAAAACTGGCTGCGATCACGATCGAAATCGATCGTGATCGGGTGCGCAACCGTAGGACGATCGATCGCGCGGCGCGACAGCGTCGCTTTCAGGCTGGTTTCTGCCGTGTTTGGGCGTTGGCGTGGAGGTCGGCCGCCGTCGCGGCGATGGTCGCGGCGATCGGCTTCGGGGGCCGCGAGGCGTATCGGTTCGCCACGACGAGCCCGGTGCTCGCCATCTCGGAGATCCGTCTGACGGGCAATGCGCGCACGAAAGAGCGGGAGATCCGGCAGGCGCTCGGGCACGCCGAGGGCGACAACATCCTCCTCGCGGACGGCAGGGACGCCGAAGCCCGCCTGCGCGAGCTGCCGTGGATCGCGAAGGCGACGGTGTCGCGAAGTTTCCCACAGGGCCTCGAGGTCGAGGTGCTTGAGAGGGAGGCCGCCGCTCTCGTAGACCTTGGTCATCTCTACCTCGTCGATCGCGAGGGAGAGGTCTTCAAGCGGGTGATGCCCGGCGATCCGATGGATCTCCCGGTGATCACCGGTCTCTCTCGGGACGAGTGGACCGAGCGGCCGATTGAGGCGCGGGCGAAGTTGGGCGAGGTGCTGGGTGCGCTCGAGATCTACGGCGAGAGCGAGATCGCGAAGAGCCTCCCGGTGTCCGAGCTCCACTTCGATCAGACGGAAGGCCTCACCCTCTATCTCGGCGACCGCGGCCTGGCGGCGAAGCTGGGCAGCGGCGACCTCGCGCGGAAGCTCGAGCGTCTGGCGCTCGTGGTCGGCTGGGTCGAGCGGCGGGGAGAGGAGCTGGAGCTGGTGCGCCTGGACAACCGCACCCGCCCCGGCTGGATCGCGGCGCGCCTGTCGGGCGACCTCGGTCCCACGAAGTTGAGCCTTCGCTCCCCGAGAGACGGGCGATCGAAGGGAGGGTAGAGGCCCACGCCAAAACGGGGCCTGCAGGTGGACGGAGGCGGTGCGGCGGGCCGAGAGGCCATTCGCCGGCATACACCGCGGGTGTCCCTTCCGGAGACGGACGGGGCGGAAAGGAAGTCCGGCTCATGGCCAAGAAGGGCGAGCTGATCGTCGGGCTCGACATCGGCACCACGAAGATCTGCGCGATCGTCGGCGAGGTCACCGACGACGGCATCGACATCATCGGCATCGGCAGCCACCCGTCGAAGGGCCTCCGCAAGGGCGTCGTCGTCAACATCGAGGCGACGGTCGCCTCGATCAAGCGGGCGATCGAGGAAGCGGAGCTGATGGCCGGGTGCGAGATCAACACGGTCTACACCGGGATCGCCGGCGGTCACGTCAAGGGCTTCAACTCGCAGGGCATCGTCGCGGTCAAGGACAAGGAGGTCCGCGAGGCGGACATCCAGCGGGTGATCGACGCGGCGAAGGCCGTGGCCATCCCCCTCGACCGCGAGGTGATCCACGTGCTCCCCCAGGAGTACGTGATCGACGAGCAGGGCGGCATCAAGGATCCCCTCGGCATGGCCGGGGTGCGCCTCGAGGCCAAGGTCCACATCGTCACCGGCGCGGTCTCCTCGGCGCAGAACATCATCAAGTGCGCCGCCAAGACCGGCCTCAACGTCGCGGACATCGTGCTCCAGCCGCTCGCGTCGGCGGAGGCGGTCCTCGGCGAGGACGAGAAGGAGCTCGGCGTCTGCCTGGTGGACATCGGCGGCGGCACCACCGACATCGCCATCTTCGCCGGCGGCGCCATCGCCCACACCGGCGTCATCGCCCTGGGAGGCAACAACCTCACCAGCGACATCGCCATCGGCCTGCGCACCCCCGCCCACGAGGCGGAGCGGATCAAGCAGAAGGCCGGCTGCTGTATGCCCTCGATGGTGGGCGACGACGAGACCATCGAGGTGCCCAGCGTCGGCGGCCGCCAGCCCCGCGTGCTGTCCCGCAAGATCCTCACCGAGATCCTGGAGCCCAGGGTGGAGGAGATCTTCCAGCTCGTGCAGCGCGAGATCCAGCGCTGCGGCTTCGAGGATCTGCTCGCGTCGGGCGTCGTGATCACCGGCGGCACGACCCTGCTCCCCGGCATGCCGGAGCTGGCCGAGGAGGTCCTGGGCCTGCCCACCCGCCGCGGCTACCCCCGCGGGATCGGCGGTCTCGTCGACGTGGTGAAGAGCCCCATGTACGCCACCGGCGTGGGCCTCGTGCTCTACGGCGCGAAGCACCTCGACGTCCGCAACTTCAAGATCCGCGACGAGGGAGGAACGTACAAGAAGGTCAGCAAGCGCATGAAGGATTGGTTCGCCGAGATCTTCTGACGCGTCCGCGAAGCCAAGCGCCAACCGCGGAGCCGCGAAGCGGGTTCGCGCGCCTCTCGAGGAAAAGAGAAATGATCGAATTCGAAGGCCAGACGGTAGTCCCCGGGGCGAAGATCAAGGTGATCGGCGTGGGCGGCGGAGGCGGCAACGCGATCAACAGCATGATCGCGTCGGGCCTCTGCGGCGTCGACTTCATCGTCGCCAACACCGACAGCCAGGCGCTCGCGGCGAGCCGCGCGCCGTTCAAGTTCCAGCTCGGGCCGCAGCTCACCCGCGGCCTCGGCGCCGGCGCCAACCCCGAGATCGGCAGGGCCGCCGCCCTCGAGGATCGCGACCAGCTCGCGGAGCTGCTCGAGGGCGCCGACATGATCTTCGTGACCTGCGGCATGGGAGGCGGCACCGGCACCGGCGCCACGCCGATCATCGCCGAGGTGGCCCGCGAGCTCGGCGCGCTCACCGTGGGCGTGGTCACCAAGCCCTTCGGCTTCGAGGGCAACCGGCGCGCCCGCCAGGCCGCCGAAGGCATCGACGCCCTCCGTCACGCGGTGGACACCCTCATCACCATCCCCAACCAGCGGTTGATGTCGGTCTCCGACAAGCGCACGCCGCTGCTCGAGTCGTTCCGCCGGGCCGACGAGGTGCTGCTGAACGCGGTGCAGGGGATCGTCGAGCTCATCCAGAACCACGGCTACGTGAACGTGGACTTCGCCGACGCCCGCGCCGTGATGGCGGATCGGGGAATGGCCCTGATGGGCACCGGCCGGGGCCACGGGCAGGATCGCTGCAACGACGCCATGCACGCCGCGATCTCGTCGCCGCTCCTCGAGGACGTTTCCATCGACGGGGCCACGGGCATGCTGATCAACATCACCGGTCCCGACGACCTGTCGCTCACCGAGGTGGACGAGGCCCTCTCGCTCGTGCGCGAGTCCGCTCACGAGGACGCGAATATCATCTTCGGTTCGGTGGTCGACTCGAAGATGGAGGACGAGGTCAAGATCACGATCATCGCCACCGGCTTCGAGGGCATGGGCGCTCCCGCCCCCCGCGCCGCGACGGCAGCCGCGGGGCGCGCGGTCCAGGTCGCGGTCCCGGCCACGGTCGGGCAGCGGCTCATGCCGCCTCCGCCGCCCAAGGAGGAGCTGGCCCTGGTGGCGGCGGCCGGCCGCGCCATGTCGACCGGCGCCGTCGTCAACCGGAGCAACTATTCCCAGGTTCTTCGCGAGGTTGGCGCCGAGGTCGACGACGAGCTCGACATCCCGACCTTCCTTCGCCGAGGGATGGTGGGGCAGAGCTGAAGCGGTTCTGGGCGCTAGCCGACAGCGCCGCCCAGCGCGCCTTGACGATTTCGTCGCCGACAAGCTACGGTGTTCCTGCTTCACACAAACCCACGGTTCGCCGTGGCGCAGGGGTCGGGGGGATCTGCAAGGGATGCCCCAGGCGTAAAACGGGCGCACGCAAAACGCGCCCATAGGAAAAAAGGAAGCACCGATGGCGCTGGGTACTGTCAAGTGGTTCAACGATGCGAAGGGGTTCGGCTTCATCTCGCAGGATGGGGGCGAGGACGTCTTCGTTCACTTCTCCGCGATTACGATGGACGGTTTCAAGACGCTGGCCGAGGGCGAAGCCGTCGAGTTCGACGTGACCCGTGGCCCGAAGGGGCTGCAGGCAGCGAACGTCCGCCGTCCTGGCTGACGAGGAGAGCCTTCTCTCCCAAAACGCGGAGGTCCGAGGGTATACCTCGGACCTTCTGCCGTTTAAGGGGCCCACGATGTTCGAGAAGATCCTGATCGCCAATCGCGGGGAGATCGCCCGCCGCATCGCCGACGCCGTCCGCCCCATGGGCGTGCGCACCGTCGCTGTCTTCAGCGACGCCGACGCAGGCGCACCCCACGTGAAGGCAGCCGACGAATCCGTTGGCCTGGGCGGAATGGCCCCCAAGGACAGCTACCTGGACGTCGGCAAGATCCTCGACGCCGCGCGGAAGACCGGCGCCCAGGCGATCCACCCCGGCTACGGCTTCCTCTCCGAGAGCCCCTCGTTCGCGCGGGCCGTGGACGACGCGGGGCTCACCTTCATCGGACCGTCGCCCGAGGCGATGGAGCGGATGAAGGACAAGGCAGAGGCGAGGCGGCTCGTCTCTGCCGCCGGGGTGCCGGTGGTCCCGGGCGCCGACGACACGGTCGAGACCTTCGAGGAGGCCAAGGCGATCGCCGCCTCCATCGGCTATCCGGTGCTGGTGAAGGCCGCCGGCGGCGGCGGCGGCATCGGCATGACCCGGGCCGACGACGAGGCCTCCCTCGAGAAGGCGCTGCGCACCTCGCGCGATCGCGCCCGGTCGGCGTTTGGCAACGACGCCGTCTACCTCGAGCGCTGCCTCGAGAAGCCGCGGCACGTCGAGGTGCAGGTGCTCGGCGACGCCCACGGCAACCTGGTCCACCTCTTCGAGCGCGAGTGCTCGATCCAGCGCCGGCACCAGAAGGTGCTGGAGGAGGCGCCGTCCCCGCTCCACTGGGAGGGGAAGGACGACCTCCTCGAGCGGATGTACGACGCGGCGCTGCGGGCGGCCCGCGCCTTCGGCTACTCCAACGCCGGGACGGTGGAGTTCCTGGTGGACGGCGATCGCTTCTACTTCATGGAGATGAACGCGCGGCTCCAGGTCGAGCACCCCGTCACGGAGCTGACCACCGGCGTCGAGCTCATCCCCTGGCAGCTCCGCATCGCCGCCGGCGAGGCGCTCACGCTCGGGCAGGAGGCGATCTCCCGCAGCGGCGCCGCGATCGAGATGCGCGTCTACGCGGAGGATCCCGTCCGCTTCCTCCCGGCGCCGGGCCGCATCGTGGAGTGGGAGGCGCCGTCGGGGGAGGGCGTCCGCCTCGACGCCGGCTACGAGGCGGGGCAGATGGTGACGCCGTACTATGATCCGCTCCTCGCCAAGCTGATCGCGTCCGGGCCCACGCGCGAGGTGGCGATCGAACGGGCCCTCGCGGCAGTGCAGTCCTTTCGGATCGAGGGCGAGAAGTTGAAGACGAACCTCGCGCTCCACGAGCGGATCCTGCAGGATGCCGCGTTCAGGGCGGGCGATCTGGACACGCACTTCCTGGAGAAGCACGCCCGCCCCTGAGCAGACCCAACACCCGAGGAACGATCATGGCCGTCGAGGTACCCGCACACATCACCGGCACCGTCTGGAAGATCGAGAAGCAAAAGGGCGACTCCGTCTCCGAAGGCGACGTGCTGGTGATCCTCGAGTCGATGAAGATGGAGATGCCGCTGGAGGCCCCGGAGAACGGCGTCGTCCAGGAGATCCGCTGCGCCGAAGGGCAGGCCGTCCAGGAGGGCGACGTCCTCTTCGTGCTGGGCGGATAGCGACGCGATGGCCCGCCTGCGCATCGACGATCCGGAGGCCGGCGTCCGGGTCCTCACCATCTCGAACGAGGCCAAGCGGAACGCGGTGGATCCCTCGCTGCTCGAGGCGATCCGCGCCGCCGCCGACGACGCGGACGGGGAGGGCGTCCGCTGCCTCGTCCTCACCGGAGGCGGCATGCACGCCTTCTGCGCCGGCTACGATCTCAAGGTGCTGCAGGCGAGGCAGACGAGCGACGAGCATCTGCCCGACGACGTCCTGCAGGCGGCGGCCCGTGCGCTCGAGAGGGCGGGGCCGCCCGTGATCGCCGCGGTGAACGGCCACGCGTACGGCGCCGGAGCGGAGCTCGCCGCCTCCTGCGACCTGCGGGTGGCTGCAGAGAACGCGCGGATCGCCGTGCCGCCGGCGAAGCTCGGGATCGTATACGCGCCAGCCGGGCTGCAGCGATTCGTCGAGCTGGTGGGCGTGTCCTGGACGCGGCGGCTCTTCTACACGGGCGAGGTGATCGACGCCCGCAAGGCTTGCGAGATCGGCCTCGTCGACGAGGTGGTGCCGGAGGGTGGGGCCCTGCCCAAGGCGCTCGAGCTCGCTGCACGGATCGCCCGCAACGCGCCCCTCGCGGTGCAGGGCATGAAGCGGATCCTCACCCTGATGCGCAGGCGCGAGCTCCCGGCGGCGGCGATCGCGGAGGTGGAAGCGCTTCGTCGCGCGTCCTACGCGTCGGAGGACGCGCAGGAGGGGATCGCCGCGGTGCTCGAGCGGCGGACCCCGCGCTTCACCGGCCGCTAGGCGTGCCCGCGACCAGGCGCAGCAGCATCGCGCCGATCCGCAGCGTGTCGCCGGGCCGCAGGACGGCGTCGTCGCCCGGCTCGCCGTTCACCGAGAGAGCCAGAGACGGATCCGCCCGGGAGATCCGGAAGGTCCCATCTCCCGCGGCTTCGATGCGGCAGTGCCGCTCGGCGATCGAGCGGTGATCGAGGACGATCTCGGCGTCGGCGCTCCTGCCGATCCACGCGGCGGCGGCAGGCAGCGCCACCGAGGTGCCGGCCAGCTCGGTGGTGAGGACCACGAGCCGGGCGGACTCTTTCGTCGCCGAGGCGGCGGGGCGCTGCAGCGGCGGCGACGCGACCGGCTGGAGCACGGGGGAGGGCCGCGGCTCCACGGGCGCCGCCACGGTGGCCGGAGCCGCCGGGGCGGGAGGCATGGGCACGAGCCCGCGGGCCTGGAGCGCGCGGAACGCCTCGATGGGAAAGGGAGGGATCGGCGCTGGCGCCCGCAGGGGCGCCGTTGGCTCGGCGCCAGGGACGGACCGCGTGATCACCGGCACCGAATCGGGCGCAGCCACCGTCGAAATCACGGGCGACCTCGGGGCTTCCGGCGTCTCGTGGAGGCCGCGGGGCTGGGTGGGTTCGACGATCGCCGCGTCGATCCCGAACTCGTCGTCCGAGGACGTGGAGCTCGCGACGCCGTCCACCGAGATGGAGTAGTCGCCGACCCGGATCCTGTCGCCGGGCGCAACCTGCTGCCTCCCGAAGATCGGCGCGCCGTTCACCCGCAGACCGTTCGAACTCTGGAGGTCCTCGACGACCAGCGAGTCGCCGAACCGGAGGATCCGGCAGTGACGCCGGGAGACGTTCCGCTCGTGGAGGCGAATGTGGTTCGAGTCGTGGCGCCCGATGGTGATCTCCTCGCGCTCCACCGGCACGACCACCCGCCTGCCCGAATCGTCCTCGATGATCAGCCGCAAATTCCGGCCTCCGACGCCCCCCGGAATCTCGATGTACGGACGGATGCTATCATGTCTCGAAAACGAGGACCAAATCGCGACCGAGCATGACCTGAGCGTCCCGAGCACCATCACCATCCGCGGCCCGGCGGGCGAGGAGATCCTGGACCTCGAGGAGTTCGAGGATCGGATCGAGAGCGGCGAGATCCAGCCCCACACCGAGGTCCTCTTCCCGCCGCTCACGGGTGGGGAGTGGGTCCGAGCCGCGGATCTGGACGCCTTCCGCAGCAAGTACGAACCGCGGGCGCTCTACTTCAGCCGCGCGTTCCGCCTGGGCCGCGTCCCCTTCGTGACCCTCGCGCTCACCGCGATCAACCTGGCCGTCTTCCTGCTCGCGCGCCGCGCGGGGCCCGTCGACACCGGCACGCTCCTGGACTGGGGCGCGAAGGCGGGGCCGCTGCTCCACGATCTCGGAGAGACGTGGAGGCTCCTCTCCGCGAACTTCGTACACCGCGACTGGGCGCACATCGGCTTCAACCTCTTCGTGCTCTTCCACTTCGGCGCGGCGGTCGAGAACGCCTACCGCACGCTCGACTACGTGATCATCCTCCTCGCGTCGGCGCTGGGCACCACCCTCCTCAGCTACGCGATGACGGACGCCGTCTCGGCGGGCGCGTCGGGGATCGGCTACGGCACGCTGGGCGCCGCGGTGGTCTTCGGGGTCAAGTACCGGCGGATCCTCCCCGCCAGGTACCGCAGCGTCCTTGGCGGCGCCGTGCTGCCCACCGTGCTGGTCTTCCTTTACATAGGGTGGGTGTCGACCGGCGTCGACAACTGGGGCCACGTCGGGGGCCTGGCCGCGGGATCGGCGGCCACGTTGGCGTTCCGTCCGCGCCTCCTCGGCGATCCTCCGGTGGGGCGGGCGCTCGTGCTGCGCAGGCTGGCGCCGCTGGCCGTCATCCTCGCGGCGCTGCTCTTCGGGGATCGGGCGCTCCGCGAATGGCTTCCCCGCATGGTGCCGGTGCGCAGCGATCGCCTGGGCCTCGAGCTGATGCTCCCCGCCCGCTGGCATCAGCGCGCCGAGATGGTCTTCGACAACGGCATGACGCAGCCGGGGCTGGCGTCCTTCGCCGCGCGGACCCGGTCCATCGACGCGCCCCCCGACCTCGAGCGAGCGTCGGCCGAGTACCTCGAGGGGATGCTGCGCCCCCAACTCGCGGCCGGGCGGATCCGGGAGCTGGTGGAGCGGCCGGCGCGGCGCACGGAGATCGCGGGGGTCGCAGGCGTGGCCCGGGACGCCTCCTTCGTCGCCGACGACGACACCGAGATGACGATCACCGCGTACCTCTTCTCGAAGGGCGGGACGCTCTACGACCTGGCCGTCGTCAGGCCCCGGCGCCTCGCCGGCTATGATCGGATCTTCGATCGGATCATCCGATCGGTGCGGGTGCGGGACCCCGAGCGCTGAATCTACTGGCGGACGAGCTCGCGGACGATGCGCGTCCGCTCGTCGTTCGGCCAGCGCACGAAGGAGTCGGGCTCGTAGCCCCTGAGCTCGAGCTCGATGCGGTGGGCCTCGTTCAGCGGGATGTCGGGGACCTCCACCGGCGTGTTGCCGACCGGGTTGCCGTCCACGAGGACCTTGGCACCGGCCGGCACCGACTCGATCCGCAGCTTCCCCTTCGCCGAGCGCAGCGACGCGGTGGCGCGGAGCACCCGGCCGCCCGACGCCTCGGCCCGGACGCCGGCGTCCTGGAAGCCGGCGAGGCGCAGCTGGATCTCCGCGCCGGCCCGCGGCAGCGGCGAGGAGTCGAGGACCAGCGGCGTCTTGCCGAGGACCTCGTCTCCGAAGAGCACCTCGGCCCCCGCCGGCTCGCTCAGCACCACCAGGGGAGGCGCGCGGCGCTCGAGCGCTGCCCAGGTCCCGGCGCCGCCCGCCAGGAGGCCGGCCACGACCCCCGCCGCGATCCGCTTGCGGCCCGACGACTGCAACGGGCCGGCGGAGATGCGCCTCGATGCCGAGCGTGACGGCGTCCGGCTGCGGGGCAGCGCGGGCGTCGGCGAGACGGGCGCCTGGTCCAGCGCCATCACCACGCTGTTGGGATCCAGGCCGGAGACGAAGATCTTGGTCCCGTGCTCCGGGGATCGGTTGGGCAGCTCCTCTCGCGACACCTCCTGCGGCGCGGGCGAGGCCGGCGCCGGCGGGAGCTCGGACTCGCCGGTCTTCGGCCTGGCGTGGGCCAGGACCTTCATGTGCAGCGAGTCGTTCGCGCGCAGGCGCTGCTGGCGCTCGATGCGATCGCGGTAGAGGTCGCGCATCGTCACCGAGAGGTGCTCGGCGATCGCCTGCGTCGGAGTGGGGAAGAGGAACTCGATGAGCTCGTCCGCCATCTCCTTCGCGCTCTGGAACCGCTGGTCCTTCGAGTGGGCCAGGCTCCTCAGCACGAAGTCGTCGAGGATCTCCGGCAGCTCGGGCCTCACGCGGGAGGGCACCACCACCTTCTTCTTGCGCGAGGCGATGAGCGCCTCCACCGTCTGCACCCGCCCGAACGGATGGGTCCCGGTGAGGAGCTCGTAGAACATCACCCCCACCGCGAAGAGATCCACGCGGTGATCGAAGCGCTCGCCCTCGGCCTGCTCCGGGGACGCGTAGCTCAGCTTCCCCATGAGCGTCCCCTCCTTGTAGTTGGAGATCGACGCCTGGGCGGCGCGGGCCACGCCGAAGTCGAGGAGCTTCACGCCGCCTTCCCACGTGACCATCACGTTGTCCGGGGAGACGTCGCAGTGGACGATGCCGAGCGGCCGCCCCGCGCCGTCGGCGCGCTTGTGGGCGTAGTCCAGGCCGCGCAGGACCTCGAGGCAGAGGTAGATCGATTGCTCGATGGTCAGGGGCTTGCCCGCCTTGTTGGCGAGGAACATCAGGTCGTGGAGGGTGGCGCCCTCCACCAGCTCCATCGAGATGAAGTACTGGCCGTCGATCTGGCCCAGCTCCAGGATCTGGGCGATGGCGGGGTGGGTCAGCGCGACCGTGAGCTTCGCTTCGTTGATCAGCATCCGCGCGAACTGCGCGTCGGACGAGAGCGCAGGGAGGATGCGCTTGATCACGAGCTCCTTCTCGAAGCCCCCGGTCCCCGCCATCTTCGCGCGGTAGATCTCCGCCATCCCTCCCATCCCCAGCTTCTGCAGGAGGAAGAACTTTCCGAAGACGTGCGGTCGAAACGGCTCTGCGGTGGGCCTCATGAAGTCGAAGAATCCTAGGGGGTTTGCGGTCCGACCACAACGATTCGGCCGGAAGACCCGCCGCCGCCGCCCCGTTCTAGCGGCATGGCGGAATCGACGACGGATTCGATCAGGCTCTTCGGGGCCATTCGCAGCGAGCTCACGGCGGCCTTCTTCGAGAGGGAGGAGGTGGTCGAGGGGCTCCTCTGCGCCCTGGTCGCGGGCCAGCACGTCCTGCTCCTGGGTCCTCCGGGGACGGCCAAGAGCGAGCTCGCCCAGGAGCTCTGCTCCCGGATCGAGGGCGCCGGGCACTTCCAGTGGCTGCTCACCCGCTTCACCACGCCGGAGGAGCTCTTCGGCCCGGTGTCGCTGCGGGGCCTCGAGCAGGACCGGTACCTGCGGATCACGACGGGGAAGCTGCCGAGGGCCCACATCGCGTTCCTGGACGAGGTCTTCAAGGCGTCCTCCTCGATCCTCAACACGCTCCTGGCCATCCTCAACGAGCGCCGGTTCGACGGCGGCGACGGCAGCGCGGAGATCCCGCTCCTCTTCCTGGTGGGCGCGGCCAACGAGCTGCCGGAGGACGAGGAGCTCGCCGCGCTCTACGACCGGTTCCTCCTCCGCTTCGAGGTGGACTACCTGCGCGAGGACTTCCGCTTCCTGCAGCTGCTCCGTGCGCCCGCGAAGCCCCTGTCCCGCACCACGCTGGACCTCGAGGCCCTCGCGCGGATGCGCGAGGCGGCGGCCAACGTGGCGATCCCGGATCCGATCCTCCGGGACGTGGCGAAGCTCCGGTCGCTGCTCGCGGAGAAGGACGTGATCTCCTCCGACCGCAGGTTCCGGCAGAGCCTGGACCTCGTGCGGGCGCGGGCCGCGCTCGCCGGCAGGGCGACCGCCGTCGCCGAGGACCTGGGGATCCTGGCCCACGTGCTGTGGCACGAGCCAGACGACAAGGCCCACGTGGAGGAGGCGCTGCGCCTCCTCGCCCACGGCCACGAGGACGAGGCGGATCGCCTCCTCTTCCAGGCCAGGGAGATCGCGGAGGGCGCCCAGGGGCCGCACCTCGACGAAGACGAGGCCGATCGAGCCGCCATCGAGGCCCTCGCGAAGCTCCACGACCTGGCGCAGCGGGTGGACGCCATCGCCTCCGAGGCGCGCAAGGAGGGGCGGCCGGTGGAGCGCGTGGGCGCGGTGCGGGACGAGATCCGCGGCATGGTCGATGCCCTCCTCGCCGAGGATCCGACCGACGAGCACGAGTCGAGGCACTAGTGCTCCACCTCGTCGAGACCGACGCCTACGACCGCGCCGTCCGCGACGCCGCGCTGCGCGGGCAGTCGCTCGAGGAGCTCGTCGCGGAGGCGGAGCGGTTGCTGCCCCACTTCCGTCCCCTCGTCGAGGATCTCTTCGCCCTCTGTTTCAAGCTCGTGATCCGGGTCCGGGAGCCGGACCGCGGCGCGCTCGCCTGGAACCGGAGGGTGATCGACGCCGCGCTCGCGGCGGAGGAGGTCGACGAGCTGCGCGGATCGTGCGCGCTGGACGCGCCCCGATCCGCCCAGGCCGCCTTCGCCATCGCGAGGGCCGTCCTCGCCGAGGTGCGCAGGGGCGAGCTCTTCACCGAGGAGGAGCTGGCGTCCGCCCTCGCCCTCGAGAGGGAACAGCGTCGCATCGACGAGCTCGCCCGTGCGTTCGAGGGCCTGCGCCCACGGGGTGAGAAGCGCGAGAGGTTCGAGGAGGCCCTGTCGCAGGCGCGCCGACGCCAGGACGATCTGTCCCGGACGCTCTCACGGGCGCTGGACGAGATGCCCCGCTCGCTGGACGCCCGGGTGAGGGAGGCGCTGCGCGCCGCGTCCGGCAGGGCCGTTGCGGACGAGTCGCTGGCGGAATCCTTCGCCGAGGCGGTGGGCGCCGAGGTGCCCGCCGGCGCCGCGGCCAGGCTGGAGCTCTCCGAGAAGCTGCGCGACGACGAGGCGTTGCGGCGCCTCGCCCGGATTGCGGGGGCGTTCCGCGCCGACGCCCTCGCCGCCCGCAAGCGCAAGATCCGCAGGGCGCCGTCCGAGCTCCATCGCGTCACCCGAGGCGCCGACCTCGCCCGGGTGCTCCCCGGCGAGCTCGCGTCCTACGCTTCCCCGCTGGCGCGCCTGGACTTCCTGCGGCGCTTCGCCGAGCGCGATCTCGCCACCTACGAGCTGGAAGGAGCCGAGCGGGCCGGGCGCGGGCCCCTGGTGATCTGCGTGGACGGCTCCGGGAGCATGCGGGGCCCCAGGGAGCTGTGGGCGAAGGGCGTCGCCCTCGCGCTCCTCGAGATCGCGCGGCGGCAGAACCGGAAGGTGGCCGCCCTGATCTTCGCCGGTGCCGACGAACCCCTGGTGCGGTTCGACCTCCTCGCGCCCCGGGGCAGGAGCCGGGGGGGCCGGCGCGTCGTGAACCTCCCGCGCGTCCTCGACTTCGCCTCGCATCCGGCCGCTGGCGGAACGGACTTCGAAGGGCCGCTGCGCGAGTCCATGCGCCTGCTCTCCGAGTCGCGGCTGCGCGGCGGCGACCTGGTCTTCGTCACCGACGGCGCCTCGTCGCTGGACGACGGCTTCGTCGCGGAGATCCTCCGGGCGAAGCGCCGCCTCGGCTTCTCGATCCACGGCGTCCTCGTCGACGACGCGGTGGGATCGGCGACCAACCAGGCGATGACGCCCGCCGGCCGATCCGCCGAGGTCGAGAGAGGCGAGAGGGAGCTGCGCAAGATCGCCGACGAGCTGATCGCCGTCTCCCGGCTCACCTCCACCGCGGTGCGGGGCCTCTTCGAGCGGATCTGACGCAGCCGCAGCGCGGAGACGTCACCGCGCGCTGCGCGCGGCCTCCTCGGCCTCGGGGATCAGCGCCGCCACCGCCTCTCGCAGCTCGCGGGTGATCGCGTCACGGTCGGCCAGCGTGCGCCCGGCGATCTCCACCGGCGAACCGAACGCCACGCCCACGGCGCCGGGCTTCACCAATCGTGCGTGCTTCGGCAACAGCGCCCTGGTGCCCGCCACCGCGACGGGCAGCAAGGCGTTCCCGGTCTGCAGCGCCATCATGGTCGCGCCCTTCTTGAACGGGAGCAGCGCGCCGTCGGGAGAGCGCGTCCCCTCCGGGAAGAAGAGGATCGACAGATCCTTGCCCACCTTGCGGCCGGTGCGGTTCAGCTTGCGGGTGGACTCCTCGCTGCGGCTGCGATCGATGGGCACGTTGCCCGCCGCCCACAACGCCTGGCCGAAGAGGGGGATGTAGAAGAGCGAGCGCTTCCCGACGAAGCGCAGCTTCTGGGGGATCGCGCAGAGGACGAGCGGCGGATCGAGGAGGCTCTGGTGGTTCGACGCCACGATGAACTGTCGATCGTGGGAGAAGCGATCCAGCCCTCGCACCGCGTACCGTACGCCGCAGGAGGCGAGGACCGACCTCCCCCACAGCTTGGGGATCGTGCGTGTGCCGTGGTTGCGGCCGAGGCTCGCCAGGGAGAAGGCGGTCGACATCGGCGCGAACACGGCGGTGGCGGTCGCGATCCCGGCGTAGGCGATCGCCGTCTGGCGCAGGCTCATGCGAGCTCCTCCGCTGCAGGGAAGAGAAGCACGTCGGCGATCGAGTCCCAGCCGCCCAGGAGCATGAGCAGCCGATCGACGCCCACCGCCACGCCCGCGGCGGGGGGCATGCGGCCGACGGCCTCGATGAAGCTCTCGTCGAGAGGATAGACCGTCTTGCCCAGCGCGCGGCGCAGCTCCTGCTCGGCGATCAGGCGCCGCCGCTGCTCGGCGGCGTCGTTCAGCTCGTGGTAGCCGTTCGCCAGCTCCCGCCCGGCGACGTAGAGCTCGAACCGCTCCGCCACCCGGTGATCGTCGGAGCGGATCTTGGCGAGGGCCGCCATGCTCGCCGGCCAGTCGACGAGGAACACCGGCCTGGACCAGCCGAGGGACGGCTCGATCATCGTGAGGAAGATCGAGAAGAAGACGTCGTCGAAGCTCGTGCACGACGGCGGCGGGTCGTAGCCGCGCTCCCGCGCCCTGGCGAGAAGCAGCTCGGCGTCGCCGTCCATCGGCAGCTCGATCCCGGCGCGGGTGGCGAACGCCTCCTCCACCGTGAGCCGATCCCACGGCGGCGTCAGGTCGATCCCGGCTCCGCCCACCCGGATGCGCTCGCTCCCGGCGATCGCCACGGCGCCCCTCGCCCCGAGCTCCTCCAGGTCGATGAGGATGGGGCCGTAGCCGCGCCCCGCGCGCTCGTCCTCGGCGCCGATCGCCCGGTAGAACTCGAGCATCGTGAACTCGGGGTTGTGGTGCGTGGCGATCTCGCCGTTCCGGAACACCTTCGTGATCTGGAAGATCCGCTCGTAGCCGTCGGCGAGGAGCCGCTTCATCGCGAACTCCGGGGAGCCGTGGAGCCACATCGTCCGCTCGGGCCCGGCCGCGCCCATCTCGGGGACGAACGTGGTCTCGAAGCAGTCGACGTGGGGCTCCATCCCCGGGGCGGGGACGAGCAGGGGTGTCTCCACCTCGTCGAAGCCGGCGTCGGCGAAGTACGCCCGGATCTCCCGGTACAAAAGGTGCCGCGCCCGGGACGCGGCGCGCTTGGCGGCAAGGTTTGCCCTCATCGGCGTGGGAACCTAACCGCTCCGGAGAGCGCGGAGCAAGGTTGGCGCGCGCCGGGGCGCCGTATAAGGTGCCGCGCTTCATGTCCCGCACCTCTCGGATCCCCCTCTTCGCCGCGCTCTTCCTGCAGGCCTGCGCCACCACCGTGGCGGCGACCGCCCCCGCCCCGCGCCTGGGGCCGGCGACCGACGCCGATCGCGCGGCGGCGGAGCGCCTCCGCCTCGAGACGCCCAAGAGGATCGCCGCCCAGGCCGAGGCGCTGTGGAGCCTCTGGACCACGGGGGACGCGGAGCCGGTCCCATGCCAGGGAGAGGCGTGCGGCGGGCCGACGGAGTCCGACGTCCTCTCGCTGCGGCGGGTGCGCGAGGCCTCGCGGGACGAAGACGAGCGGAGGGCCCTCGGCCTCCTCGAGGCTCATCTGGTCGGGGAGCTGGTGGCGAAGGAGACCGCCGGCCTGCGCGATCGGGAGGAGGCGGTCCGGGCGGCGCCGAGCCTCGAGGTGGGCGGCGCCCGGCACGCCTTCCGGGAGCTGGGCGCGCTCCTCGCCCGCGAGGCGGATCGCGAGCGGCGGCACCGCATCGCCGCCGCGGCCGCCCCGGTGCTCCGCGAGCTCGACGAGATCGCGGTCGCGATGGGGCAGAAGATCGACGGCCTCTCCCTGCGGCTGGGCTACGACGACGCCGCCGAGCTGGAGGCGATCTTCCTGCCGCTGCCGGCGGAAAGGCTCGAGGCCCTCGCGGAGAGCTTCCTCTCCTCGACCGACGCCGAGTACCGGCGGGCCCTGGCCGAGGCGGCGAGGCGCGAGCTCGGCCTGTCGGGGCGGGAGCTCCGCCGCGCCGATCTCCCCCGGCTCTTCGGTGGGATCCTCTTCGACGTGCGCTTCCCCCGTGAGGGCGGGAGGGCCGCCCTCGATCGGACCTTCGCCTCCCTGGGCCTCGAGGCGCCCGCCGCGCTGCGGATCGACGACGCCGCCAGGCCGGATCGCGTCGAGAGGCCCGCGTGCTTTCCCTTGAGGCCGCCGGCCGACGTCCGCCTGGCGCTCCCCTCCGCCCCGACCGCCGACTGGCGCCCCTCCTTCCAGGCTGCGGCGTGCGCGTGGCAGGCGGCCTCCGTCGCGGAGGATCGCTTCGAGTTCACGCTGCTCGGCTCGCCTGGCGTGGCGCGCGGCCTCGCACAGGCGGTGGGAGATCTGCCGGTGTCGCCGGGGTGGCTGCGCACCCACACCCTGCTCACCGAGGCGGAGATCAGGGCCCAGACCGCGGGCGAGGCGCTCCAGCGGCTCTTCGTCGCCAGGCGCGCCGCCGGCAGGATCCTCGCCGCCAAGGGCGACCACTCTGAGTCGATGAGTCGGGCGCTCGGCGTGAAGAGCGACTCGACGGAGGGATCTCGCTGGCTCTCGTCGCGGGACGGCGGCGATCCGCCCCGCGACTTCGTCGCGCTCCTGGCGGGCGCCATGGTGAGGGAGAGGCTCGAGGCGCTCCACGGGGACTCGTGGTGGGAGTCGGACCAGGCCGGCCGGACCCTCGCGGCCCTGTGGGGGCAGGGCGGCCGCCTGGATCCCGACGGTCTCGCCAGGATGCTGGGCGCGAAGGAGCTCGAGTCGGCGCCTTTGGCCCGCCAGCTCGTCGCGCGGATCGCGCCGCTGCTCCGCGCGCCGCCGCGGCCCAAGGCCCAGCCGCGCCCGGAGCCGCCGACCGAGGAACCCGCGCCGGAGGCCGAACCGGAGGAGGAGGGGCCACCACCCGCGCTGTCCGCCTTCGATCAGGGGACGCGGAGCACGAGCCCCTTCAGGTAGCGGGTCTCCGGCGCCGTCAGCAGCACGGGGTGATCGCGTCCGGCTCCGAGGCGCTCGATGATCTGCACGTCCCGCCTGGCGTCCCTCGCCGCCTCCGTCACCAGCGCCTCGAAGGCGTCCGGCGACACGTGGTAGGAGCAGGTGAAGGTGAGCAGCACGCCGCCCGGCGCGAGGAGCTGCAGCGCCCGCAGGTTCACCTCCTTGTAACCCCGGGTGGCCGCGGCGATCGCCGACTTGCTCTTGGCGAAGGCCGGTGGGTCGAGGACGATCGTGTCGTAGCGCGCGGCCTCTGCGATCTCGTCCCGGAGGAAGTCGAAGACGTTGGCGCAGACCACCTCCACGTTGTCCCGGCCCGACGCGGCCGCGTTGCCGCGGATCGTCTCGCAGGCGGAGTCCGAGATCTCCACGGCCCGCACCGCGTCCGCCCCCTTCGCGAGCTGCAGGGCGAAGCCGCCGGCGTAGGAGAAGAGATCGAGCGCCCTGCCCGACGCGTACGCTCCGGCCCGCAGGTGGTTCTCCCGCTGATCGAGGAACGCGCCGGTCTTCTGTCCTTCGAGGAGATCGACGGCGATGACCGCGTCGCCCTCGCGGTAGACGGACGGTCCCTGGTACGAGCCGCGCAGCACGCCCTTCACCTGGGGCAGATCCTCGAGGAGCCTGGTGCGCCCGTCGTTCCGCTCCACGATCGCGGCGGCGCCGGTGAGCTCCTGGAGCCAGTCGCAGATCGCGTCCTTGCGCCGATCGGTGGCGGGGATGCCGGTCTGGATCGACAGCGTGTCCCCATACCTGTCCACCACGAGGCCGGGGAGGAGATCCGCTTCGCCGTGGATCAGCCGCAGCGACGTCACGCCCGGGAACAGCCGCTCCCGGAGCGCGAGCGCCGACGCGATCCTGCCGCGGAGGAACGCCTCGTCCACCTCGACCCGATCCCGCGAGAGGAAGCGCAGGGCGATCTGGGAGACGGCGCCGTAGAACGCGGTCCCCATCGGCCTGCCCCGATCGTCCGCGACCGCGACCGCGTCGCCGCTCTCCACCGCGCCCGGCACGGAGACGACGTCGCTGCGGTAGATCCAGGGGTGGCCGGCGCGGATGCGATCCGCGCCTCGCTTGGTGACGATGACCCGTTCCATGGCTCCCTTGTACGCAAAAAACCTGCGCGTCGGTGCCTTTCGATCGCCTCAGGGCTCGTCGGCCGCCGTAGGTTCGCCTTCGCCCTCGGGCGGGCAGATCCCGCCGAGGTGGCGCTCCAGCAGCTCGAGCGGCAGGGCCAGGTCCAGGGCGAACCCCCCGCCGCCGCGTCGCACGCCGGCGAAGGCGAGCAGCTCGGCGAGCTCGTCGTCGCCCGAGGCCTTCGCCTGCAGCCGCCCGAGGGAGATCGCCGCGGTGACGGCGCCTTCGAGATCCTTCATCGCCGACGACGCCTCGCCGCGGACGTCCAGGGTGATGGCGAGGTCGTGCGATGCGTCCAGGTGCAGCTCGACGGAGCGCGCGGCCTCCCGGAGCTTGTCGGCGAGCTCCGGCTGCTGTTCGCCGCCGAGGACCCGCGCGAGCGATTCGACGGGGATGCGGCCGTACGCGTCGCCGTAGCCGTCCGCCTCCGAGAGCGATCCGGTAGAGGGCGTGCGCCCCTCGATCCGATCGATCTTCGCCTCGAGACCGGCGGTTCCGGCGGGAGAGAAGACGAACATCTCGTCGCGCCACACGGCGATCGACAGATCGCCGACGGAGACGATGCGGCCGGCGTCGCCGTACGGTCGCTCCAGGGTCCCCTCGGCCTCGTCCCACCGCGCCTTCCCGAAGCTTCCGGTGACGAGGACGTCGTCCCCGTCCAGGGCGATCCGATCCACGTCCTCCAGGGGATCGATCCCGGACTCCTCCCGGAATCGATCCAGGTCGCGGCGCCCGCTGCGCAGGAAGCACTCGACGAGGCGCTCGCCGAGCGGCGAGTGGCGCAGGGCGTTCGCCTCGAACACGACGACGGCCCCGCCGTCCGCCGACCCGAGCGCCCGGAGCAGCGGATCCCGCGGCGCCTCGACGGGTGCGGTCGCTCCCGCCGCCGGGGCCGCGGGCTTCGCGTGGATGGTGCGCCGCCGCTCCGCGCGCGCCGCCTCTTCGGGGCGCATCCGATGCGGGAACTCGACGTTGCGGACGGGCGCCGGGGGCGGATCCCCGAGCGACGCCCACCACGCCGCGATCAGCGAGAGGGCCACCGCCGCGGCGAGGTAGATCCAACGGCCCGAGCGGCGCTCGCGGGACATCAGAAGTCCTTCCCCTCGAAGCGCCACGCGGCGAGGGCGAGGGCCGCTCCGGCGAACGCGGCCATCGCACCGGCCCGCGCCGCGAGCCCGACCGGATCGAAGGCCTCCGAGCCGGCGATCGCCATGGCGTCGCGGCAGACGGCAGAGACGCGGGGGAGCGCGAGCGTGGCCCAGCGAAAGAGCTCGCGGCCGATGCCGGCCTGGAACGCCGCGAGCGCCTGGTCACGGTAGCCAGCGACGACGCCCGCGAAGAAGAGCGCGAACCCCACCATCGCCGAGAGCGCGGCGCTGCGAGCCCAGAGCGACACCGCCAGCATCGCGGCGTGGATCGTCGCGAAGGTGAGGCACGCCAGCGCGCCGGCGGCGAGGGGCCCGAGGGTCCACACGCCTGTCTTCCAGCCGAGGATGAGCGTGAGGCCACCTGCGCCCCAGGTCGCGCCGAGGAGCGCGATGCACAGCACCCCGAGCCAGGTGCCGACGAGGAGCTCGACGCGGTGCAGGGGGAGGGAGAGCAGGAGCTCGATCCGGCCAGGGCTCAGCATGCGGGGGCCGAAGTCGGAGCAGGCCAGGATCCCGAAGGAGATCCCGCCGTAGAAGACGATCCACGCGCTCGCCGCGAAGAGGGGCCTCAGCGCCAGGCCGACGGCCTCGCCATCCGCGCCGAGGGACTGTCCGAAGAGCCGGGTGGCGGCGAGGGAGCCGTCCACGACGTCGAGCTGCAGGAAGAGCGCGATGGCGGAGAGGACCAGGGAGATCGCAGCCGCGAGCACGAGGAGCCACCGGCGGGATCGAGCCTCGAGCAGCAGGTCGAAGGCGACGTGGGCGACGGCTCTCACGCGGCCCTCCCCACCGCCTCGGCGAGGACGTCCTCGAGGTCTCGAAGGTCGGGCGCCAGCTCCATGAGCCAGGCGCCGGCGGCCTTGGCGGCGTCGAGCCTCGCGCCTAGCTCGGCGGGATCGCGCGCGGCGCAGCGCCAGGTGTCCGCGGCGTCGGTCGGCGTGAAGCCCGCCGCAGCGAGCCGAGCCGGGTCGACGCCGGGGGCGAAGCGGACGCGGTGGTGTTCGCTGCTGCCACAGAGCGCGTCCACCGTCCCCTCGCGCACCAGCCTGCCGCCGCTGAGGATCCCGACCCGATCGCAGATGCGCACGGTCTCGGAGAGCAGGTGCGAGTTCAGGAAGATCGTGGCGCCGCGGGCACGCTCCTCCGCGAGGATCCGCCGCACCTCGACCCGGCCGAGGGGATCGATGCCGTCGGTCGGTTCGTCGAGGACGAGCAACGACGGCGCTCCCAGGAGCGCCGCGGCGAGGCCCAGGCGCTGCTTCATCCCCTTCGAGAATGCGCCGATCCGCGCCCGCTCGCCCGAGAGGCCCACCCGGGCGAGGCGCCGCTCGACCTCGTCGCGATCGCGGAGCCCTTTCAGCCTGGCGACGCTCGCGAGGAGCTCGTCCGCCCGAAACGAAGGAGGGAGCTCCAGGCGCTCGGGGAGGTATCCGATCCGCGCGCGGACCCGGCGATCCCGTGGCCGGCCCCCGAGGACGCGGATCGAGCCGCCCGTGGGACGGAGGATCCCGAGCATGGACTTGATGAACGTGGTCTTGCCGGCGCCGTTCAGGCCGATGAGCCCGAAGGCGGCGCCGTGGGGCACGGAGACGTCCACGCCTGCGAGCGCGTCCACGGCGCCGTAGCGCTTCGAGAGGCCGACGGCCTCGATCGCCCAGGCGGACGGCGAGGGAGGCGAGGCCCCGGAGGGCGTCACCTGGGCACCGGCGACGCCACGAACGCGATCGCGTCGCCCTCGTGGTACGTCACCACCGCGCCCGTGGACATCGCTTCGGCGATGGCCGCCTCCCGCTCGGAGGCGCTCCACGGGTACAGCGCCTCGATCTCCTCGGGCCACAGCACCACCGCCGCCCGGAGGGCCGCGATGAAGAGGAACGTCCAAGCCCGCTGCAGCTCCACCTCGAAGCGCCGCGGCCCCAGCGCCCGCTCGGCCCAGCGGCCGGTAGGCTCGAGCACCCACACGGGCTGATCGTCCTCGTCGACGTCGGGTCGGGAGAGGACGACGAGCCGGCTCTCGAGCTCCCCCTGGACCCTCGCGAACTCGGCGGCGGACAGGTCGAGGAGGCGGGCGAGCCTGTCGGTCGTGATCTCGCCGCGGCGATCGAGGAGCTCCAACGCCTCTTCCGCCTCTCGGGTGAGCACGCCACCGCCGCGGGCCTCTTCTTCCCGGGGGGCGGCGACGGCGGCGAGGCTCGGCCACAGCTCCGCGCGCACCAGCGTGGGCTGCTCGAAGCAGAGCCGGGCCGTGAGGAGATCCGGAGCCCGCATGATCTCGGGGAGCCAGGCCTCCAGGGTCGACGCGAGGGGGCCGGAGGCGCGCTCCTCCTCCGTGCAGGCTCGACCGATCAGCGGATCGAGGAGGTTCGGCAGCGCCGACTGCACCACGGGGTGGACGAGGTTTCGTTCCCGGGTGAAGGCGATCGACTGGGTGGCGCTCTTGAGGGCCGGCCTGCCGCTGCGGCCATGCCAGCGCTCACGGGCCGCCAGCGCGGCGGCTAGGCGGGGATCCTGGGCGCGCCCCTCGAGCGGATGGAGGGGGATCGCCTTGGGCTCCCAGGGGGCGACCTTCCGCCTGGTCCGGGTGACGATCGCCGGCGTCGCGGATGGACGGTGGATCTCCGCCTCTTCGGGGACGGCTTCAGGGGCCGGCTTCGCGGCGCTCTTCTTGAGCCGCCCGGCCTTGGCGCGCAGGGCCGCCGCCTTCACCGCCTCGAGGCGGGCCTTCGCCTCGGCGCTCAGCGGCGCCTTCGCCTTGGGCTTCGTGGCGGCCTTCGCAGGCACCTTCGCCTTGGTCTTCGCGGGCAACTTCGCCTTCGGTTTCGCCGCGGCCTTCGCTGGCGCCTTCGGCTTCACGGCGTCCTTGGGATCCGTGGGGCGAACCGCCTTCCGGGAGGCCCCGGGGTTCGTGTTCTTCACCGAGAGCGACTTGGGGGAGGCAGGCGTGGCGCCAGCCTTCACCGGCTTTCCTCCCGGCGCACGCCGCGCGGCGGTCTTCGTGCGCCGGTCTGCCGACACCTGCCCCTCCGCATCGCGTGTCCGAGAGGTCGCCATGGATCCCTCAAGCCTCCGCCAACGCCTGGTCGAGGTCGTCGATCAGGTCCTTCACGTCCTCAATGCCGACCGAGAGCCGGATCAGGCCGTCGGAGATCCCCAGCATCTCCCGCGTCTCGGGGGGGACGGAGGCGTGGGTCATGATGGCAGGGTGCTCGATCAGGCTCTCGACGCCGCCCAGGCTCTCCGCCAGCGCGAAGATCCGAACCTTGCGCAGGAAGCGATCGGCGGCGGGCAGGCCCCCGCGGATCACGAACGTCATCATCCCGCCGGCGCCCTTCATCTGGCGCCGGGCGAGCTCCGCCTGGGGATGGGTGTCGAGCCCGGGCCAGGTGACCTTCTCCACCTTCGGATGGGAGAGCAGGTGCTTCGCGATCGCCTCGGCGTTCTTCTGGTGCCGCTCCATCCGCACGCCGAGCGTCTTCAGGCCACGCAGGACCAGGAACGAGTCGAACGGCCCGAGGACCGCGCCGGCGGCGTTCTGCCGGAAGTACAGCCCCTTCGCGAACTCCTCGTCGCTGGTGACGACGCAGCCGCCCACCACGTCGGAGTGGCCGTTGAGGTACTTGGTCATCGAGTGGACCACCACGTCGATGCCGTGCTCGAGGGGCCGCTGGAAGTAGGGCGAGAGGAAGGTGTTGTCCGCGACGCTCTTCACCCCGGCCTTGCGGCAGATCGCCGCGATGGCGGCGAGGTCGGCGAGCTTGAGCATGGGGTTGGTGGGCGTCTCCACCCAGAGGAGCTTCGTCTTGCCCGGCCGGATCGCCGCCTCGACGTTGGCGGGGTCGGTCATGTCCACGTAGGTGAACTCGAGGCCGAACTGCCGGAACACCTTGTCGAAGAGGCGGAAGGTCCCGCCGTAGAGATCGTCCGAGCACACGACGTGGTCGCCGCTCGACAGGCTCTGGAGGATGCACGTGGACGCCGCCAGCCCCGACGCGAAGACGGCGCCGAAGCGCCCGCCCTCTAGGGCCGCCAGGCAGTCCTGCAGCGCGTGGCGGGTGGGGTTCTGCGTGCGGCTGTACTCGTAGCCCTTGTGCTCGCCGGGGCCCGTCTGTACGTAGGTCGACGTGAGGTAGACCGGCGTCATGATCGCGCCGGTGGTCGGATCCGGCGCCTGTCCGGCGTGGATCGCCAGCGTATCGAAACCCTTGGTCCCGTCTCTGGACATCTTCAGGCCTGCTCTCCTTCGGCAAGGCGACCGGCCAAAGGATCCCGTGGGCCGGCGGCTCCGCCGTCTTCGGGAGCAGGCGCCGCGTCTTCCGGGGGTCCGGTCGCCCCCCAGGCCGCAAAAGGGCCGGGAGGGCGCCCTATATACCACAGGACGCGGCTTTTCGGTGGTTCAGACCTGGAAGCCGTTGGCCTTCATCCAGGCGTCCGAATAGAACTTCGAGATGTAGCTCTTCCCGCCGTCGGCCAGGATGGCGACGATCGTCTTGCCGCGGCCGGCCTCCTTGGCGAGCTGCAGCGCGACGGCCACCGCGCCCCCGGCGGAGCCGCCGGCGAAGATCCCCTCCTCGCGGGCGAGGCGCCTGGCGTACTCGAAGCAGATCGCGTCGTTCACCTGCCGCACGTCGTCCAGGACCGAGAAGTCCATCGCCTTGCAGAGCATGTCCTCGCCGATCCCCTCCACCTTGTAGGCGTGAGGCTCGGAGAGCTTCCCGGTCTTGAAGTACGAGAGGTAGACGGAGCCCTCGGGATCAACGCCGACGTTGCGGATCGCGGGGTTCCTCTCCTTCAGGAACCTGCCCGTGCCGGACATGGTCCCGCCGGTGCCGAGGCCGGCCACCAGGAAGTCGATCTTCCCGTCGGTCTGCTTCCAGATCTCCGGCCCGGTGGACAGGTAGTGGGCCTCGACGTTGTCGGCCGAGTGGTACTGGTTCACGTAGAAACTGTTGGGCGTCTCGCGGGCGATTCGCTTGGCAGTCTCGTAGTACGACTCCGGCGATTCCGCGGGGACGTTGGTCGGCGTGACGACCACCTCGGCGCCGAAGGCGCGCAGGGTGTCGATCTTCTCCTGGGACATTTTGTCCGGCATGGTGAAGATGCACTTGTAGCCGCGCACCGCCGCCACCATCGCCAGGGCCGCGCCCGTGTTGCCGCTGGTGTTCTCGACGATCGTGCCGCCGGGCTTGAGGAGCCCCTCCTTCTCGGCCTTGTTCACGATGTGGATCGCCATGCGATCCTTGATGGCGCCGCCGGGGTTCATGTACTCGCACTTGACGTACACGTCGGCGTCGTCGGGACCCGTGAGCTTGTTGAGCTTCACCAGCGGGGTCTCGCCGATGGCCTCGAGGATGTTCGCGCAGGCGTCCATTGTCGTTCTCCATCCCGGGCGAAAGGCGCGGGGCTCACCGGGTCTATAGAAGGGCCGATCCGTCCGGTCAACGGCCGGGGGGAAGATGCAACGACCCGGCGGCCCGTGCTACTTCCTCTCCATGCCGGACGCCACCCTCGATCTTCTCCGCCGACACGCCGCGCGCGTGGCAGGGATCCCCGCCGACCCCTCCTGGTCCGTGGTGCGCCTCAAGCAGGACGCCTCGAACCGCTCCTACTTCCGGGTGATCCTCCCGGAGCGCTCCTACGTGCTGATGTCCATGCCCGCCGGGGCGCCGAGCGAGGAGGCGACCAAGGGGGAGGCGCCCGCCGAGCTGCCCTTCGTCAACGTGCACCGCTACCTGCTGGGCCTGGGGATCCGCGTGCCGGCGATCCACGCCTACGATCCGGACGCCGGCGTGATGGTCCTCGAGGATCTCGGCGACGTCACCTTCGAGGCGGGGCTCGCACAGGGGAGCGACTCGGCGGCGAGGCGCGAGGCGCTGTACGGCGAGGCGATCGATCTCCTCGCCTGCCTGCGGGCGCGCGCCGACGCCAGGCCCGATCCCGCCTGCCTCGCCGCCTCCCGCAGCTTCGACTTCGACCTGTACCGGTGGGAGCTCGATCACTTCCTCGAGTGGGGCCTCGAGGCCCGCGAGGGGAGGAAGCTCGAGGGCGCCGATCGGGAGCGCTTCGCCTTCCACGCCGACGCGGTCTCCCGCGCATTGGCGGAGCTGCCGCGGGGGTTCACGCATCGTGATTATCAGTCTCGAAACCTCATGCTGCTCGAAGGCGGCGAGCTGGCGGTGATCGACTTCCAGGACGCGCTGCAGGGGCCGCGGCAGTACGACCTGGTGGCGCTGCTGCGGGACTCCTACGTCGAGCTCCCCATGGAGTTCGTCGAGCGCATGCTCGGGCGCTACCTCGAGCGCCTCGCCGCGGAAGGTGGCCCGCGCATCGAGCGCGAGAGCTTCGTGGCGGACTTCCACCTCCTCACCGTCCAGCGCAAGCTGAAGGACGCCGGCCGCTTCGTCTTCATCGACAGGGTGAAGAAGAACCCTTCGTTCCTGCCGTACGTGGCGCCGTCCCTGCGCTACGTGAAGGAGGCCCTCGCCCGGCGGCCGGAGCTCGAGGAGCTGGCGGCGATCCTGCGGCGGCACGTGCCCGAGCTCGCATGATCGCGATGATCCTGGCGGCGGGGCTGGGCACCCGACTGCGGCCTCTCACGGATCGGCTGGCGAAGCCGGCGCTGCCGATCCTGGGCGACACGCTCCTCGGCAACAACATGGCGCTCGTGGCCGCGGCGGGCGCCACCGAGGTGGTCGTCAACGCGCACTACCTGCCGCACACCGTGGCGGCGGCGGCGCGGGCCGCGGCGGAGCGCCTGGGGCTGCGGCTGCACCTCTCCTTCGAGCTCCCGGACGTGCGCGGCACAGGAGGCGCCCTGGTCGCGGCGAGGCCGCTCCTCGATCGGGGCGAGCCCTTCCTCCTCGTGAACGGCGACGTCCTCACCGACCTCGATCCGTCCGCGGCGATCGCGGCCCATGTGGCGTCCGGCGCCGCCGCCACCATGGTGCTGCGGCCGATGCCCCCGGACGCGCCCTTCGCGCCGGTCGAGGTGGACTCGAGCGGCCTCGTCGCCCGCATCGCAGGGCATGGCCGCGACGTCGCGCCGGGGGAGCCGCTGCGGCCGTACGCGTTCACGGGCATCCACGTTCTCTCGAATGCGATCTTCGAGGCGCTGCCGGACCAGGGCGCGCCTTGCGTCAACCGCCAGGGCCACGCCGTGCTCGTCGCGCGGGGCGCCGAGGTGCTCGGCCACGTGCAGGCCGAAGGGTCGTGGTCCGACGTGGGCACGCCCGAGCGCTACCGCCTGGCCAACCTCGACGTCCTCGAGGGGCGCTGCCGGATGCCGGGGTGGCCGTTCGGCGCGGTGGAGCGCGCGCCGGGCGTGTGGGTGCATCCGACCGCCGTCGTCGAGGGCGGCGCCGAGCTTCGCGGGCCCTGCTGGATCGGCCCCCGGGCGCTGGTGGGCGAGGCCGCCCGGGTCGGTCCTCGGGCGGCGATCCTCGAGGGGAGCGAGGCGCTGGCGGAGGTGCGGGACTCGGTCGTCGGGTGAGACCCGTCAGTCGGCGAGGCAGCGGACCACGATCGCCGTGACGTTGTCGATCCCGCCCGCCTCGTTCGCGGCGTCGATGAGCGCCTGCACCTTCTCCTGCTCGCTGCCCCCGCCCCCTAGCATCCCGGCGATCTCCTCGTCGGAGACCATGCCGGACAGGCCGTCGGAGCAGACGAGGTACAGATCGCCGGGCCTGGGGCGGTCCTGCACCACATCGACCGCCAGGGCGTCCTGGATCCCGAGGGCCCGGACGATCACGTTCTTGTGGGGGAAGGCCTCGATCTCCTCGGCGGTGAGCTTCTTCGCCCGGATGAGATCGTTCAGGAGCGAGTGGTCCTCGGAGAGCTGGCGCAGCTCGCCGTCGCGCATGCGGTACACGCGGCTGTCCCCCGCCCAGCCGACGTACGCGATCCCGTCGGCGAAGTAGATCGACGCCACCGTGGTGCCCATGCCCTTGTAGCGGGGCTCGCGGCGGGCCTGATCGCAGATGCGGGCGTTCGCCTGGCGGATGCCGACGACGAGGCGGTTCTCGTCGTAGCTGCGCTCCGGATCCATCTTGAAGGGCCAGGTGAGCTCGCGGTCGCCGCCCGAGAGGCGGAAGAACGCCTCCAGTTCCGCTACCGCCATCCCCGAGGCCACCTCACCGGAGGCGTGGCCGCCCATCCCGTCCGCCACGACGAAGAGTCCCTCCTCTTCGAGCATGAGGAGGCTGTCCTCGTTGCCGGTGCGCTTCATGCCGACATGGGTACCGCCTGCGGCCTCTACGCGCATCCAGCGAGTTCCTCGGGTCACGGGTGTTCCGACCGGAAAGCAGTACCGGATGGCCGGGATCCAGGCAAGGGCAAGCGTTCGCGAAAATGAAGCCGGTCGCCGGCCCGGACCCCGGCGGCGCGCAAGGTCCCCGCCGGGAGCTCGAGGGCGCCGCGGGCCCGGAAGACGGGCAGGGTGGCCCTCCAAGGTCCCAGCGCCTCGATCGCCCGCAGCACCCGCCCCTCCCGATCCAGGAAGAGGACGTCGATGGCGTAGGCCATGAAGAAGGTGTGGATCGAGGAGCACGGCTCGATGTGGAGGCCGTGGCCGTGGGGGAGGGCGGCGGTCCCTAGCAGGCCCCGGAGCCGATCCCGCAAGGACGTCGCCCGCCGGGCGTCCGTCGCCAGCAAGGCGCCGCGATCGGTCGTGATCTCCCAGGCCACGCGAGGTCCCCCGTTCGCCGAAGTTTCGTGTTCTATCATGGCGGCATGCTCCCCGAAGTCGATCCGCCCCTGTCGATCGTCCTGATCCACCCGCAGATTCCGCCGAACACCGGAAACGTCGCCAGGCTCTGCGCCGTCACCGGCTCGCGCCTCCACCTGGTCGAGCCGCTCGGCTTCTCCATCGCCGACAAGGATCTGCGCCGGGCCGGGCTCGACTACTGGGACCGGGTGGTGGCGCGCATCCACCCGGACGTCGAAGCGTGGGAGGCGCAGGCGCCGTTCCCCCGGGTGCACCTGTTCACCGCCAAGGCGGCCGTGGGGCTGTGGGAGGCGGAGTTCCGCCCCGGGGATCAGCTCGTCTTCGGGGCCGAGCAGGCGGGACTGCCGGAGGGGCTCCTCGAGCGCCACGCCGCCCGGACCGTCGGGATCCCCCAGCGAGAGGGCCTCCGATCCCTGAACCTCTCCACCGCCGCCGGCATCGCAATGTACGAAGCGCTGCGCCAGGTCGTGGCGAGGAGGCCCGAGGGGAGGTAAGCTCGCGGGGACCGTGTCCGAACCGCTGTGCAACCTCTCCGCGGGCGAGCTGCGCTCCGCTTCCCTGGCCTCGATCCTGATCGAGGCCCTGCGCACCCGTGCCACCGGCGAGGTGGTGATCGGCGCGTCCGGCGGCACGTCTCGCCTGTACCTGCGGGAAGGGCATCCGCGCGGCGTACAGATCTTCTTCGGCTTCAAGCCGCTGGGGCAGTTCCTCCTCGAGCTGGGATGGATCGACATCCAGGCGCTGGAGCGGAGCCTCCTCGCGGTTGCCGATGGCCGCAAGCAGGGCGAGGCCCTCGTCTCCCTGGGCTTCCTCACCGCCGGGCAGCTGGCGGACGGCCTCGGCCTGCTGCACCGCGCGCATCTGAAGACGCTCGCGGAGGTGTCGGACGGCACCTGGTCGTTCGAGAGCCACAGCGAGCTGCCGGCGTGGACCGATGAGATCCACATCGGGGCCTACCGGGCGATCGTCGACGCCCTCGGCTCCGGCGGAGGCCGCGCCACCGCCCGCAGGATCCTCGAGGAGGTGCGGTCCGGCCAGAAGGTGCGGCTGCGAGCCGGCTGGGAGACCTTCACGGCGCACTTCGAGCTCGACGAGGGGGAGAGCGCCTTCGTCCGGTCGCTGGTGGAGCCACGCTCGCTCTCCGAGATGCTGGCCGGGGCGGCGATCGACGAGGCCCGCGCCTGCGCCCTGGCGGCGGCGCTCCTGCTGATGGGCGTCGTGATCGCCAAGGACGAGGCGCCCGCTCCCGAGCGGCCCGCCGGCCCTGCTGCACGGGAGATCTCCGCCGGCCCTGTTGCGCGGGAGATCTCCGCCGGCCCGTCTGCGCGTGGGATCTCCGCCGGCCCTGCTGCGCGGGGGATCTCCTCCGGCCCGTCTGCGCGCGCGACCTCCGCCGTCCCCGAAGGAGGAGCGGAGGACGCCGATCGCCGCATCGCCTCCATGATCGAGGAGCGGTTCGCAGCCGTGGCCAAGGGCGACAAGTTCGCGGTGTTGGGCCTCGGCAGGCAGGCGAACGCCGCGCAGATCAAGCAGGCCTACCTGGAGGCGGTGAAGCTCCTCCACCCCGATCGCCTCCCGGCGACGCTCTCGCACCTCGGCCACCAGGCCCGCGAGCTCTTCGAGGCGGTCACCGCGGCCAACGAGATCCTCTCCGACGACAGAAAGCGCCGAGCCTACCTCGACGAGGGGGAGAAGCCGAAGGCGGACGGCCCGATCCGCAACCCCGACGTGCGACAGCTCGCCACCAAGGGTGAACAGCTCCTGGGGCAGAAGCGCTTCGGCCAGGCGCTGGCCTTCTTCAAGCAGGCGCTCCTCATGGAGGACCACCCCGACCTCAGGGCCCACGCCATCTGGGCCGCCAACGCCGATCCCGCGAGGCCCCTCCTCGACAGGGCGCGCCGCGAGCTGGAGCGCCTCGTCGAGCGCCATCCGGCCTGCGCCGTGGCGGAAGGCTACCTCTCCCGCCTGCGCGACGATCGCACGGCCTGAATCCCGAGGGAGCGATGCACCCCAAGAAACAGCACCTCTTACTGGTCGACGGCGACGCCAAGAGCCTGCGGGTCATGGAGGTGAGCCTGCGCCAGGCGGGCTACCACGTCACCAGCGCGGTCAACGGCCTCGACGCCTGGGAGAAGTGCGAGGCCGCCGCCCCCGACCTGGTGATCTCGGACACCCGCTTGCCCGAGATGGACGGCTTCGAACTCTGCGCCAGGCTCAAGTCGGACAGGCGGTTCTCGTCGATCCCGTTCGTGTTCCTGAGCAGCCAGAAGGAGCTCGAGCACAAGGTGCGGGGCCTCGAGCTGGGCGTCGAGGACTACCTGACCAAGCCGATCTACATCCAGGAGATCGTCACGCGGGTGAAGATCCTCCTGCAGAAGCGCGACAAGGAGCGGCTCGAGCGCCGGGACCAGAAGGGCGGGCTCACCGGCAGCCTCGCGGACATGGGCGTGGTCGACCTGGTCCAGGCCCTGGAGATGGGCCGCAAGACCGGCGTGATCCGGATCGCGGACCGGCAGGGCACGGCCGCCGAGGTCTTCTTCCGGGACGGGAAGGTCGTCGACGTCTCGCTGGGCGGGCAGGTGGGGGAGGCCGCGTTCTACCGGCTCCTCGCCTGGACCGAGGGCACGTTCGAGATCGCCTTCGAGCACGTGGAGCGCGAGAGCCGGATCGACTTCTCCACCCAGGGGCTGCTCATGGAGGGGATGCGGCGCCTCGACGAGCGGGCTCGGCTCGCCGAGCTGCTCCCGTCGTTCGACGCGATCCTCGAGGTGGATCATGCGCTGCTCGGCGAGCGTCTGGCGTCGCTCCCCGACGAGGTGAACCCCGTCCTGCGCCTCTTCGACGGCCGGAAGGAGCTCGCCCGCGTCCTCGAGGACACGCCCCTGGACGATCTCGCGTGCCTGTCGATCGCGGCGCGGTTGTACGCGGTCGGGATCCTGCGGGAGGTGCAGGCGGTCCCCCAGGCCCCCGCACCCGCCACAGCGGAAGCCGAGCGCGTCACGTCGCTCCGGGCCGAGCGCGACGAGCCCGCCGACTGGTTCGTCGAGCCTTCGGGGATCCTCGTCCTCGGCAAGGAGGCGATCCCGCTGGCGGTCCAGGAGGCCGCCCTGGAAGACGCAGGCCGTCCGCGCGCCGCTGCGCACCCTTCGCCCGCCGAGGAGCGGGGCCGCGTCTCCCCGTCGGAGGAGGTGACGCCCGCCGTGGGCATCGCCCTGGCGGAGCCCACGCCGGTGGTCACGCCCCTGGAGACGCCTGGCCGCAAGGACGAGCCCGGCGCCGATCCCTGGCCCTCCCGGAAGACGGAGACGCGCAGCCCGGCGCCTGCCCCCGGCAAGGGCGCGCCGATCCCGATCGAGCGGGTGCGCTCCGCCGAGCGCCCCGGCCGCGAGCGATCGCGGCGGACGCGCTTCTGGCTGGCGGCCGTGATCGTGACCGCGGTCGTAGCGGGCGGGCTCGTCCTCCGCGAGCACGTGAAGCAGGCGGTGTCCGCGCCGTCGGCGCCCGCCGCGCGCAACGGCTGACGCGGCGACCGCAGGCTCGGCAAAGAACCCCTGGCGACGACTCGGCGAGGCCGGCCGGCCCGGCCGTCCTCCGCGGCGCTGCGGAGGCGAAGCGCCGAAGGGCCGGCATCCGCCGCGGGGCCGCGTGTTATAAGCCGCGCAATGTTGGTCCTCGGACTCGAGACATCCTGCGACGAGACGGCGGCGGCCGTGGTGCGCGACGGCCGGGAGGCCCTCTCCGACGTGGTCTCGACCCAGATCGAGCTCCACCGGCGGTGGGGCGGGGTGGTGCCCGAGCTGGCGTCCCGCAACCACGTGCTCCAGGTGATGCCCGTGGTCGACGAGGCCCTCGAGCGGGCCGGCGTCACCCTCGACGACGTCGATCTCTTCGCGGTCACCAGCGGCCCGGGGCTCGTGGGCGCGCTCCTGGTCGGCCTGCAGGTGGGCAAGTCGCTCGCCTTCGCCGCCGGCAAGCCCGTCGTCGGCGTGAACCACCTCGAGGGACACCTCCTCGCCATCCGCATGGACGAGCGCGCCCCGGCGCCTCCCTTCCTCGGGATGATCGTCTCGGGCGGCCACACCAGCCTCTACGCCGTGGACGACTACGGCTCCTACCGCCTCCTGGGCGCCACCCTGGACGACGCGGCCGGCGAGGCCTTCGACAAGATCGCCAAGCTCCTCGGCCTGCCGTACCCGGGCGGCGTGGAGATCGACCGGCTGGCCCGCACCGGAGATCCGAAGGCGATCCGATTCCCCCGCGGCCTGGCGAAGCGCGCCACCTGCGACTTCTCCTTCTCCGGCCTGAAGACCTCCGTGCTGAACCACGTGCATAAGCACGGCAGGCCGGAAGGGCAGGCCCTCGCCGATCTCTGCGCCAGCGCCCAGGAGGCGATCGCGGACGTCCTCACCGCCAAGGCGATGCGCGCCGCGCGGGAGGCGGGCCTGTCGAGGCTGGTCCTCTGCGGTGGCGTCGCCGCCAACTCGCGCCTGCGCGATCTGGCGATCGAGCGCGGCGGCGCCGAGGGGGTGGAGGTGCACGCGCCGCCCAAGCGGCTCTGCACCGACAACGGCGCCATGATCGCGGTCGCCGGCTACGAGACCTGGCGCCGCGGCGGCGGGCCGTCGGGCCTCGCCCTCAACGCCGACCCTGCGTGGAGGTTGTGATGAGCGAAGCGCCTTCCCTCATCCTGCGCCGCCACGGCCTGCGCCCCAAGAAGTCCTGGGGGCAGAACTTCCTCGGCAGCGATCACCACCTGGACGCGATCGCCGACGCCTGCGGGATCGAGCCCGGTGACACCGTGGTGGAGCTGGGCGCGGGCCTGGGTCACCTCACCCGCAAGCTCGCCGCGCGCGGGGCCAAGGTGGTGGCGGTGGAGCGCGACCGGGACCTGGTGCCCGTGCTGCGCGAGGAGCTCGCCGGGCTGGAGGTGGAGATCGTGGAGGCCAACGCGGCGACCGTCGATCTCGCGCCGATCCGCGAGCGGGCGGGGCGGGGGCTGATCGTCGTCGGCAACCTCCCGTACCACCTCTCCACCGAGATCCTCTTCCACGTGGAGTCGCAGCGCCGGCACGTGAGGCGGATGGTCTTCCTCCTGCAGAAGGAGGTCACCGATCGCATCGCGGCGGATCCGGGCGGCAAGGAGTACGGCGTCCTCTCCGTGCTCCTCCAGCTCCACGCCGACGTGGACGTGCCCCACCACGTCCCGGCAGGCGCCTTCACGCCGCCACCCGAGGTGGAGAGCGCGGTGGTGCGCCTCGAGGTGCGCGCAGCGCCGCGGGCCGATCCCGGCGACGAGGCGCTCTTCCGCAAGGTGGTGAAGGGCGCGTTCGTGCAGCGGCGGAAGACCGTCGCCAACTCGCTCAAGGGAGCGGCCGTCGCCCCCGCCGAGGCGCTCGCCCGCGCGCTCGAGGCGGCAGGGATCGATCCGGGCCGCCGCGCCGAGACCCTCTCGGTGGAGGAGTTCGCCGCGCTCACCCGGGCGCTCCTCGCGGCGTAGCGACGAGCGGCCCGATGCGGCCTTGAGGCGCCCGCGCGGATCTTGTTAGGTTGCGCGCCCTCGGCGCTCTCGCGCGCCGGCAGGGAGCATGGGAAATGAGCGGCAGCCGCCTCGAGAAGATCCTCCTCAACGACCTCTCGCGCGCCAGCAAGGACTTCGGCCTCATCGAGCCCAACGACCGGATCATGGTCGGCATCTCGGGGGGCAAGGACTCGTACACGCTCCTCCACCTCCTGCGCCTCGTGCAGCGGAAGTGCGGGTTCCCCCTCTCGATCGTCGCCGTCACCCTGGACCAGGGCCACCCGGGCTTCCCCGGGCACGTGATCCAGGAGTGGATGGACGCCCAAGGGTACGAGTTCCGCATGATCCAGCGGGACACCTACTCGATCGTGCAGGAGAAGATCCCGGCGGGGAAGACCACCTGCTCCCTCTGCTCCCGGCTGCGCCGCGGCATCCTCTACGACGTCGCCGTCGAGCTCGGCGCCACCAAGATCGCCCTCGGCCACCACCGGGACGACATCGTGGAGACGCTGCTGCTCAACCTCTTCTACTCGGGGCAGCTGAAGGCGATGCCGCCACGCCTGCGCTCCGACGACGGCCGCAACACCGTGATCCGGCCGCTGGCCTACTGCGCCGAGGAGCAGATCGCCGAGTTCGCCGCCGAGATGAAGTTCCCGATCATCCCGTGCAACCTCTGCGGCTCCCAGGACAACGCCCAGCGCCAGCAGGTGAAGCGGCTGATCGCCCAGCTCCACGAGATGAACCCGAACGTGAAGGGCAACATGCTCGCGGCCATCGGCAACGTGCGCCCCACGCACCTGCTCGATCCGAAGCTGCGCGAGCTCTACGGCGTGGACCGCATCGAGGCGGCCGACGAGTCCCTCGTCGCGCTGGGCGGCTCCGACGACGACGCCCTCGGCGGCGGCTGCGCCCACCCCACGACGGAGCCGGCGCCGATCCCGCTCAGGGTCCTCGGCCAGGCCTGATCCTCCGGTCCGGCTCTTCTTGGACGACCCGACGGCGAGGGCGGCCAGGCGTCGTCACCGCGCCGTCGTCCGCGCGGCGCGACCGGTGACACCGCCTGCTACTCTCCGCGCGACCGCCTCCCCCGTCCTCCCCGCAGGGCGCGATCCAGCTCCCGCTGGGTCTCGCGCTCCTTGATCGTCTCGCGCCGGTCGCCCTTCGTCTTGCCCGACGCCAGGGCGATCTCCAGCTTGGCGCGGCCGTCCTTGAAGTACAGCCGCGTGGGCACCAGCGTGTAGCCCCGCTCCTTCACCTTGCGCAGGATCCGATCCAGCTCGGCCCGGTGGAGGAGGAGCTTGCGCTCCCGCAAGGGGGCGTGGCCCATCATCGCCGCGGCCTTGTACTCGCCGATCCGCAGGTTGTGGACGAAGAGCTCGTCGCCCTTCGGCAGGGCGTAGGAGTCCGAGAGGTTGGCGTTGCCCTCCCGCAGCGACTTCACCTCGCTGCCCAGCAGCGACAGGCCCGCCTCCCACTTGTCGCCCAGCTCGTAGTCGTGTCGGGCGCGGCGGTTCTCGGCCACGAGCTTCACGCCGCCCTTGGCGTCAGCCTTCGACACGGAGCACCTGGTTGTCGATGAGGCGCGTGCGTCCGAAGAACGCGGCGATCAGCAGGCACGCGTCTCTCTCCAACGTCTCGATCGGCTGCAAGGTCGCGGCGTCCACCAGCTCCACGTAGTCGATCCGATCGGCCGCCGCAACGACTGGCTCTCGGGCGGCCTCCACCAGCGCCGCCGCCCGGCGCTCGCCCACCGCGAACCTCGCCAGCGCCTCGTCGAGGCCCCTCCGCAGGGAGAGGCCGCGGCCACGCTCGTCGGGCGTGAGGTAGGCGTTGCGCGACGACATGGCCAGGCCGTCCGATTCGCGCACGATGGGCATGCCCACGATCTCCGTCCACGCGTCCAGGTCGAGGTCACGGGCCATGCGCCGCACCACCGCGAGCTGCTGGAAGTCCTTCTCCCCGAAGAGGGCCACCTTCGGACGAAAGAGCGAGAGCAGCTTGCACACGACGGTGGCCACGCCGCGGAAGTGACCGGGCCGCGTGCCGCCGCACAGTCCCAGGCTCAGGCGCTCCACGTCGACCCAGGTCTGGAAGTCCTCCGGGTAGACCTCGGCAGGATCCGGCGCCCAGATCAGCGAGGCGCCGGCGCCTTCGCACTTCGCCACGTCGCCGGCGAGGTCCCGAGGGTAGCGGGCGAGATCCTCGCCGGGCCCGAACTGCGTCGGGTTCACGAAGATCGAGACCGCCACCCGATCGGCCCGGCGGGCGCCTTCGCGGATCAGGGAGAGGTGCCCCTCGTGCAGGTAGCCCATGGTCGGCACGAGGGCGAGGCTCTCTCCCCGCGCCTGCAGCGCGCGCAGCTCCTCGATCAGCGCCGCGCGCCCTTCGATGGTCTTCGTCCCGTTCATCTGTCCGCTTCTCAGCCCGTGGCCTTCGAGCCGCCCCCGTACACGCCGTCGATCGCCGCGGGCTCCGCGGCCTTGGCGCGGGTCTCGGCGGCGGTGCGGAAGGAGTGCTCGTCCGCGGGGAACGCGCCCGACTTCACCTCCTCGAGGTAGCGGCCGACGGCGCCGCCGATCACCTCGTGGAGCTGGGCGTACCGCTTCACGAACTTCGGGGAGAACGACGGGTCCATGCCGAGCAGGTCGTAGATCACGAGGACCTGCCCGTCGCAGCCGTTGCCCGCGCCGATCCCGATGGTGGGGATGGACAGCCGGGCGGTGATCGCCGCCGCGACCGACGCCGGGATCCCCTCCAGCACGATCGAGTAGCAGCCCGCCTCCTCCAGCGCGACCGCGTCCGCCAGGAGCTGCGCCGCCTTCTCTTCGTCGCGCCCCTGGATCACGTAGCCGCCCATGCGGTGCACGGTCTGGGGCGTGAGACCGATGTGCCCCATCACCGGTATCCCCGCCCGAACGATCTTGCGGATCACCTCCGCGAAGTCGGCGCCGCCCTCGAGCTTCACGGCCTCGGCGCCGCCCTCGGCCACGAGGCGCCCTGCGTTCTTGACCGCCTCGTCCACCGACGCCTGATAACTCATGAAGGGCATGTCGCCCACGACGTGGGCGCGGCCGGCGCTGCGGGACACGGCCCGCGAGTGGTAGACGATCTGATCGACGGTGACGGGGAGGGTGGTCTTCTCTCCCTGGATCACGTTGCCCAGGGAGTCGCCCACCAGGAGGACGTCGGCGCCCGCGCCGTCGAGGAGGCGGGCGAAGGTCGCGTCGTAGCAGGTGAGCATGCCGATCCGCTCTCCTGCCTGCTTCATCTTGCGCAGCGTGTGGATGGTCACCTTGGTCGCCAAGGTTCACCTCCGTGGGAATGGGGCCTCGCCCCGGTGGACGGCCGCATCGCCTTCGTCGCGCTCGGGGTCACGCCTCCAACAGCGGAGTGCGCGCCTCGATTCGAAGGCGACGGCCGGTAGCTCCTTACGTCGAACCGCGGGGAATGTAGTGCTGCACGCCCTTGCGATGCCGGCGCACGAGCTGGACGATCGCGTCCTGGTCGGCCTCGTTGGCCGCGAGATCGATGTCGCTCGTGTTGATCACCAGCAGCGGCGTCTCGTCGTAATGGAAGAAGTAGTCGTTGTAGGTCGAGGCGATCCGCGCCAGGTAGTCCGGGTCGAACGCCTTTTCGAACTCCCGGCCCCGCTTGCGGATGCGCGCCTGGAGGACGTCCAGCCGCGCCTGCAGATAGACCACGAGGTCCGGCTTGGCCACCCGCGGCCGAAGCAGGGAGTACACCCGGTCGTACAGCGCCATCTCCTGCCGCCCCAGGTTCAGCGCCGCGAAGATCCGATCCTTGGCGAAGAGGTAATCGCTGACGGTGACCTGGTGGAAGAGATCGGGCTGGTGCAGCGCCTGCTGCTGGAAGCGCGAGAGGAGGAAGAAGAGCTGGGCCTGGAAGGCGTGCTTCTCCCGGTCGGCGTAGAACGACGCGAGGAACGGGTTCTCCTCGACGGGCTCCGCCACCATGTTCCCGCCGAAACGCGACGCGAGGATCTTCGCGAGCGTGGTCTTCCCGACGCCGACGGGGCCCTCCACCACGATGTACAGCGATCGGTCCATCCGGATCCCGGCCCATGAGGTGCTTGCCGAAGAGCGGCATTAAGCACGCGGCTACCTCCCATGTCCATGGCGGCGCGAGGGCCGGTCGATCGTGCAGCGCGTAACTTGCCGCTCCCCGGACCCTCTGCTAGAAGTGGCCCTCGTACGGTCGATTGCAGGTCGGCGGCTCCGTCAACCGGACGACCGCGCGGCCGTGGCGACAGGCGCAGAGGAAGGGGGGTGTCTCCATCCTTTCCGAAGCGCCCCGCCGGTCCGCTCTCGAGGAGTGAGCGACCCGATGAACCAGCAGATGGTGATGCACGAGGGCGAGTTTCTGCGGATCACGAGCGTCTGCGATCGCCTGACCCGCGAGGCGAACGCGAAGATCGTCTTCCTCGTGGACAAGAACGGCCAGCTCATCTCCAGCGCCGGCGCGACGAACGACATCGACACCACGTCGCTGGCGTCGCTCACCGCTGGCAACATCGCCGCCACCGGCGGGCTCGCCAAGCTCATTGGCGAGCGGGAGTTCTCCATCCTCTTCCACGAGGGAGAGCGGGACAACCTGCACATCTCCATCGTGGCGCAGCGGGTGATCCTGGTGGTCATCTTCGACGCCCGCTCCTCCCTCGGCCTCGTGCGCCTGCGCGTGAAGAAGGCCGGCGAGGAGCTGGCATCCGTCTTCGCCGACCTCGAGAAGAAGGGGACCATGCCCGGCGGCGCCGGCAGCCCCTTCGCCGAGATCACCGACGAGGACATCGACAACCTCTTCAGCGAGTAACCCGACGCAACTCGCCGAAAGACCTCGAGCCCACAGAGTAGACCCGGGGAACGGACGTGCCCTTCATCAACCTGCCGCTGCGCGAGATCACCTGCAAGATCGTCTATTACGGCCCGGGGCTGTGCGGGAAGACGACCAACCTGCAGTACGTCTACGCGAAGACGAACCCCGAGTCGCGCGGCAACATGATCTCGCTGGCCACCGAGACCGATCGCACGCTCTTCTTCGACTTCCTCCCTTTGGGTCTCGGCGAGATCCGCGGCTTCAAGACCCGCTTCCACCTCTACTCGGTGCCAGGACAGGTCTTCTACGACGCGTCCCGCAAGCTGATCCTGCGGGGGGTCGACGGGGTGGTCTTCGTCGCCGACTCGCTGGTCGATCGCCTCGACGCCAACCTCGAGTCCGCCGAGAACCTGCGGATCAACCTGGCGGAGCAGGGCTACGACCTCGACAAGATCCCGTACGTGATTCAGTACAACAAGCGCGATCTGCCGAACATCCTCCCGGTGGAGGAGCTCTCGCGGCAGCTCAACCCCACCAAGGTGCCCGAGTTCAGCGCGGTCGCGCTCACCGGGGTGGGCGTCTTCGACACGCTGAAAGCGGTGGCGAAGCAGGTCCTCACCAAGGTGAAGAACGGGGATTGACCGCTGCAGTCCAGGGGGAGCCGGCGCCGGACGAGGGGCGGCGCCATATCATTTGCTTGCCAAATTTTAGCATGGCGTGCTAACGGGTGCGCCAGCGTGGCTCCGGTGCGCCAAAGGCCGGCATTTCCCCACATTTTCCCAAAGGAATCCGCAGGAAAAGGTGAGTAAGGGAATTGACAAGCCCTCCTGCCGAGCGTACCGTCCGGACGATTTTTTGATTACCCGAAGACGCAATTTTCGAAACACGAGGATGATGACGTGCGTACTTTCTTGAACTTCGCGCTTCTCGGCGCCGCCGCCGTCCTGGCCGCCCCCTCCGCAGCGTCCGCGCAGGCCGCCAGCTCGCTCCTGGACGAGGCCCGCGCCGCCCTCTCCACGATGAAGAAGTCCGCCGCCGAGGTACGCAAGATGGCCGACGGCGCCAAGGACTCGGACAAGATCAAGTTCGACTGCGTCAACGAGAGCCACCAGGCGATGGAGCAGGATCTCCAACTCGCCCAGGCGACGGTCGAGGCCGCCAGCGGCTGGGGCGTCGACGTCGCCGCCGCTGCCCTCAAGTCCGTGCGTGGCACGCAGCAGCAGATGAACCAGCACCGGACCGCCGCGAACCGCTGCGTCGGCCTCGACGACGACGCTGGCATCATCGAGATCGGCGAGGACTCCACCATCGCCGCTGCCGACGCGACCTCCGACGAGGAGGGCCGCGACGACGCCACCTCGTTCGACCCGCTCGCGGCCGGTGGCACCACCCCGACCGGTTCGATTCCCCTCTCCGCCCGGGCGCCTGCCGCCAGCCCGACGAAGTAATTCCTATCCTCGCAACAGATTTCGATCCGGTGAGGGGGCGATCCCCTGCCGGAGACCAGGATCAAGGATGACGGTCTCCCATTCCAAGAAGCAGGGCCTCCGGATTGCACGGGCCATTGCCACCATCGTTCCGCTCGCCGCCTGCATCGTCGCGGCGGACGCCTCCGCGCAGATGACGGTCACCCAGCGCGGCGACAACGGCATCAAGGTGGGCTCCGGCCGCCTCCACCCGCTCCTCGGGTTCGAGACCCGCTACGACTCCTACGTCGGCCTCAGCCAGGAGCAGGCAGCCGGGAAGGATCCCGCCGGCATCGGCGACATGATCCTCCACGTGAAGCCGGGCTTCGAGCTCGTCGTCCCCTCGGACAGCATCGAGATCGGCGCGCAGTTCCTCCTCGACTACAACGCCTACATGGGGCAGACCGAGTCGTGGACCACCGACCTGAGCAAGACCCGGGCGTCGTTCGACTTCGACGCGCTGGTGAACCCCAAGGGGGACGTCAAGGTCGGCTTCGCCGAGAAGTTCGCCCGCACCGACATCAACACGAACCTCGCCCTGCCCGTCCTCTCCGTGAGCGATCGCAACGACGCGGGCGTGAGCGTCGAGTACACCCCGGGCGGCGGCGCGCTGATGCTGAAGCCGGCGTACGTCAACACCTACGAGCACTTCGAGTCCAGGGACGGCGACACCTCCGAGCTCGCCCGCTACGACTACATGCAGCACACCGTCGGCCTCACCGTCGGCTACAAGCTGCAGCCCGAGGCGGCTCTTCTGCTCGACGTGGCCGCCGGCATCCGCAACTACGAGCGGGAGCGGTCGAAGCAGTTCGACAACACCAGCGTCCGGGCGACCGTGGGCTTCGCCGGCATGGTGGCCCCGAAGATCTCGCTCCTCGCAAAGGCCGGCTTCGGCACCCAGCTGGAGGGCCCCGACGTCCCTGCCGACACCTCCGGCTTCCAGAGCGCGATCGGCCAGCTCGAGCTGGGCTACCTCTACTCGGAGACCACCCAGGTCCGCCTCGGCTACGCGCGCTCCTTCGAGCCGACCCCGTCCGCCGGGCTCTACTACTCGGACGATCGGATCTACCTCGACGCGAGGGCCCGGATGGCCCAGCGCCTGCTCCTTCGCGCGGGGGTCTCCTACGACATGATCGACCTCCCCGAGCGGGCGACGGGATCCACCGATACGCTCATCGGGTTCATGGTCGGACCCGATTGGGAGTTCAATTCGGTGTTCACCGCAGGGGTCTCCTACGCGTTCACCCAGCGGACCAGCGATCTCCCGGTTGCTGGAGGCCTCAGCGATGGATACGAGTACGACCGCCATGAAATAGGCGTCCACGTGGTGGCGTACTACTGACGCTCCAGTCCGAGCCGGGGACTCGGGAGCGTCCCTCGGCTCACTCCGGCGCGCAGGCATCCAAAATGGCGTTGACGACACGGGCCTGGATTCGGCTGTTCATCGTGGGCTCGATGGCGGCGGCGCTGGCCGCCTGCGCGGCCCCCCGCTCCCAGGCTCCCTCCAAGGCACCCGACCCGGATCAGCTCCGGGCGATCCCCGCCCAGACCCTGGGGACCGGCGACGTCTTCGAGGTCCGGGTGGTCGGCGAGCCCGAGCTCTCGGGCTCCTACCGGGTCGCCAGCGACGGCAGCATCTCCTTCCCGTTCTGCGGCCGCGTCTCCGTGGGCAGCGAGACCGCGACGGAGGTCTCCGAGAAGCTGACGACCTGCCTGGCGGACGGCTACCTCAAGAACCCGCAGGTCACGGTCTTCCTCAAGGAGCACAACTCCAAGAAGGTCTTCGTCTTCGGCGAGGTGAACAAGCCGGGGACGTTCCCCTTCGAAGACCGGATGAACGTCGTCCAGGCCATCACGCTGGCCGGCGGCTTCACCAAGCAGGCCTCACGGAACTCCGTCCTCGTCACCCGCTCGGTGGAGGGGAAGGAGGAGCGGATCAAGGTCGCCGTCGACGACATCGGGACGGGCAAGCAGGCGAACCTCCTGCTGCAGCCCGGCGACATCGTCTACGTGAACGAGAGCTTCTTCTGAGGGGCTTCGCGCTCCCGCTCACAGGGGCGCCAGGCCCCAGCCGTCGTTCTGCCTGGCGGCCTCGTAGCCGACGATCCCCAGCGCCATCGCGACGTTGATCGAGTTCGCCATCCCCCACACAGGCAGCTCGAGCACCACCTCGGCCTCCGCGACGATTCGCGGATCGACGCCGAGCCTCTCGTGGCCGAGCACGAGGCAGAGGGGGGCGGCGAGAGACGCGTCCGCCGGCGCCAACGCGCCCTCGGCCTGCTCCAGCACAACCACCCGATCCCCCGCCGCCTTGCGCTCGCGCACCACCTCGAGGGCGTCCGCGCGATAGCTCCAGGGGACGTAGGGGACCGCCATCACCGCCGTGCGCCGGATCTCCCGTTCGCAGCGCTCCGCGATCGAGGGGGGGCGCGGATCGCCGGGGTAGGGCGGATGCCCGGTGAGGCCGCAGAGCCAAAGCCGCTCCACCCGCAGGTTGTCGCAGAGGCGGAAGGCCAGCCCGACGTTGGCGAGGCCGCGCACGTCGGCCAGGACCACGTGGACGGGCGCGCGGGGCAGGGACGGAAAGTCCTCGGCGGGCGGCTTGCGGGCGACGAGCTCCTCGGTCCCCAAGGGGCGCGCCGGCGGGGGGCGGGCGGTCATTCGCCACCCATATAGGCAAAGGTCGCGGGGGCGACAACGGGTTCCCGTCGCCGGTGACGGTGGTGGGCGGATCCCATCGGCACGAGCCCTTCTTTCGCGAAGCGTTGCGCCTGAACATCGGTCCAGGTCCGGCCGCGCTGCCCCCGGGGCCCGCCGCCGCCACGTGCAAGTCCGTGCAATTGCTCCCTCCAGCTTCGACGGCTGGCAGGCACCCCCCTTGCTCACGCCCCTTCGCTTCGTTCGGAGGAGCGGATGATCGCGCGGATCAAGAGCGGCGCACTCAGCGGGATCGAGGCGGCGGCGGTGACGGTCGAGGCCGACGTCGCGGGTGGGTTGCCCGGTTTCCAGGTCGTCGGGATGGGGGACCGGGCGGTCGCCGAGGCGCGGCACCGGGTCCGCGCCGCCATCGTCCAATCCGGTTTCTCTTTTCCCATGCAGCGGGTGACCGCCAACCTCGCGCCCGCGGATCTGCGCAAGGACGGCACCGGCTTCGATCTTCCCTTGGCCCTGGCCGTCCTCATCGCCGACGGCCAGGCGAAGCCGCAGAAGGCCGAGGGCTTCCTCTTCGCCGGCGAGCTCGCCCTCGACGGCAGACTCCGTCCCATCCCCGGCGGGCTCTCGCTCGCGGCGCAGGCCCGCGACCTGGGCTGGCGCGGAGTGATCCTCCCCGTCGAGAGCGCCAGGGAGGCGGCGGTGGTCCGGGGGATCCGGGTCCTGGGATGCTCGCGCCTCGACGAGGTGGTCTCGTGGCTCGCCGGCGCGGTCGAGCTCGAGGAGCCCGAGCCGCCGGTCTTCGATCCGCGGCGGGGGTCGGAGGAGCTCGACCTCCGCGACGTCCGCGGGCAGGCCGAGGCTCGCTTCGCCCTCGAGGTCGCGGCGGCAGGATCGCACAACCTGCTCTACATCGGTCCCCCTGGCACGGGAAAGACGATGCTCGCGCGTCGATTGCCCTCGGTGCTGCCGGATCTCACATTCGAAGAGGCGCTGGAGGCCACGAGGGTCTGGAGCGCGGCGGGGCGGCTGCGGGGCCGGCCGATCTTGTCGAGGCCGCCGTTCTGTGCGCCCCACCACTCGGTCAGCGACGCGGGCCTCATCGGCGCGTCGAGCCCGCCCAACCCGGGTGAGGCCAGCCTCGCCCACCGCGGCGTCCTCTTCCTCGACGAGCTCCCCGAGTTCAGGCGCAATGCCCTCGAGTCGCTCCGGGAGCCTCTCGAGGACGGCGAGGTGCGCATCCGCCGCGCCCACCTCTCTGTCTCGTATCCCGCGGACTTCCAGCTCGTCGCGACCATGAACCCGTGTCCCTGCGGGCGCTACTCCGCGGCGCAGCCTGCCAACTGCTCCTGCGACATCGAGACGGTGCGGCGCTACCGCTCCCGCATCTCGGGGCCGCTCCTCGATCGCATCGACATGCACGTGGAGGTGGGGCCCGTACCTTCGTCCGCGCTCACCGGTCCGCCCGGCGAAGACTCGGAGAGCGTCCGCGGCAGGGTGCTCGAGGCGAGGGACCGGGCGAGGTACCGGCTCGGCAAGCTCGGCGGCGCCGCCCGCACCCTCACCAACGCCGCGATCCCGGCCGGCCTCCTGCGCCAGGCGTGCCTCGCCACGGCGGACGCGGAGGGCTACCTCGCGTCGCTCGTCGCCGGCTGGGAGCTGTCGGCGCGGGCCTTCGATCGCCTGCTGCGCGTCGCCCGCACCATCGCCGATCTCGCGGGGAGCGATCGGCTGCGGACCGAGGACGTGATCCGGGCGACCTGCTTCCGGATGTTGGACCAAGGGCTGTAGTCGCGGCGCGAGGAGCGCCAAGGAGAGAGTGATGGGAAAGCTGGAGAAGGTGGCGGAGCGGATGACCGAGAGGGCCAAGGCGCTGGCCGGCGCGCTGGCGGGGATCCGGAAGCAGTTCGGAGAGGGCGCGATCATGGCCATGGGCGAAGGGGGGAGCGCCGCGATCGAGGTGATCTCCACGGGATCGGTGGGACTCGATCTGGCGCTGGGCTGCGGCGGCCTGCCGAAGGGTCGGGTGGTCGAGATCTACGGGGCGGAGTCGTCCGGCAAGACCACGCTCACGCTCTCGGCGATCGCCCAGTGCCAGGCAAAGGGGGGCGTCGCCGCGTTCATCGATGCCGAGCACGCCCTGGATCCGTCGTATGCCCGCAAGCTCGGCGTGAACCTCGACAACCTGCTCGTCGCCCAGCCGGACTCCGGCGAGCAGGCCCTCGAGATCGTGGACGCCCTGGTGCGCTCGGGCTCCGTCGACCTGGTGGTCGTCGACTCGGTCGCGGCCCTCGTCCCCCGGGCGGAGATCGAGGGCGAGATGGGCGACAGCCACGTCGGCCTCCACGCGAGGCTCATGAGCCAGGCCCTGCGCAAGCTCACCGGCACCATCGCCAAGAGCAACACCTGCGTGGTCTTCATCAACCAGATCCGCATGAAGATCGGCGTGATGTTCGGAAACCCGGAGACCACCACCGGCGGCCACGCGCTCAAGTTCTACAGCTCGGTGCGCCTGGAGATCCGGCGGGCGGGGCAGGTGAAGGACGGCGACACCGTCGTCGCGAGCAAGGCCCGGGTGAAGGTGGTGAAGAACAAAATTGCACCTCCGTTCGGCGAGGCCGAGTTCCAGATCCGCTACGCCTGCGGAATCGACCGCTCCGCCGAGATCCTCGACCTCGCCACGAGGGACGGCGTCGGCGTCGTCGATCGAAACGGCGCGTGGTTCGTCTACGGGGGCGAGCGGCTCGGGCAGGGACGCGAGAAGGCGGTGGAGACGCTCGAGCGCCAGCCCGAGCTCCGCGAGAAGATCGTGGCGCAGGTCCTCGAGCGCCTGCGGGGCCCCACGAGCGAGGCCCCCGCGGTCAAGAGGAGCGCCTGAGCGAGAGGGCCCCGCCCCATCGAAGAGCGGACACCTCTACGAAGGCGCACGAGGTCCGCCGCGTGGTCGAGGGTTGCTCGCCGCGCCTACGGGCGCCCGCATGCGATCAGGACTCGTCCTTGGTGCTGGAGCCGCCGCCGAAGCGGGCGGCGCTCCAGCCCGCCCAGAGCGCGGCGGTGGGAGGCTGGCCACCCGGCTTGCGCTCGGGCTCGCTGTGGCGCTTGGGGCGGCGGTCCCGGCCCTCCTGCCTGCGAGACTTGCCGTTCGCCTCCTGGCGTCCTTCCCGGCCAGCGCCCTGCTTGCGCTTGGACTCGGACCCTCGGCTCTGGCCCTGCTGGCCACTGCGGGCCTGCTGGCCTCCGGCGCCGCCACGGGCCTGGCCGGCCTGCTGCTTGCGGCCGTCGCCGCCGCGGCTCCCGTCCTTGGCCTTGGGCTCCTTGGGCTCCTCTTCCTTCTTCGCGGCCGCCTGCCGCTTGCCGTCCTTTCCGCCGCCGGACCTGGCCTTGGCCTGAGCCTGGGCCTCCGGGGCGGGGGCCTGCTGAACCTTTGGCGTGGGCCCGTCCGAGCCTTCTTCGGCCTGGGCCGGGGCGAGGTCGGCGCCTTCCGGTGCGCCCGCTTCGGCGTCGGCCTTGCTGCGGCCTCGCCCGCCGCGCCTGCCACGGCGGCGGCGCTTCTTGGAGCCTTCGCCGCCCTCGGCTGCGGCCGGGGCGTCGGCCCGCGCCGATTCGGCGGGGCCTACCGGAGTTGCAGCGGAGGCGGGCTTTTCGATGGAGGGGGTGGAATGGGGGGGGATCGATTCGGCGCGGCCCGACCCGAAGGTCTCGGCGCCGTCGTTGAAGTTCTCTCGGTGCAAGTGTTCGTCCTCGGACGATGGACGTCCTGCGGCGGGAGCTCCGCCCTCGCGCTGGAAGCGCGACGGAGCCCGGCCGCACGGGAAGGGCGCGCGCGGGAGGGCGGCGCGGCGCGATCGTCCGCAAAGCCACCGCCCCCGGGCATCGCCGGTCGGGTATTCACTGGTTCAACACGCGATGTCCGCAGAGGTAGTCCTCGGATCGCGCCGGCCCCACGAAGGCGCCGGTTCGTCGCTTTCAGGCCGATCGCCTCGGTGGGCCCTCGTCATCGGGCGGCGCTGGGCCGTCCTCGGGCCTGGGAGGCGGGTGGCCGGGGTTGTCGCCGATCGGCCAGCTCCGATCGCCGAAGGTGAAGAAAAACCGCCCGTCCTCCTCGCGGAGGAAAGGCATCAAATCGAGCTGGGCCTGCCTGGAGAGGCGGGCCCGGTGATCGCCCTTCACCCGACAGTAGACCACCTGTTCGGGGGAGCGGGCGAGGCTGCGCGGATCGAGCGTCTCCCGGCTGTCGTCGGAGACGAGGAGGTCCAGCCCCTCTTCGCCCTCGACGATCCGCCGGATCACGTACGGCGTGTCGACCACCGTCACGAAGGCCCAGTCGGAGCCGAAGCGGATGAGATACCGCCCATCCTCCGCCCGCTCCAGGCCGCGGCTCCATGCACGCACGATGGCCGGATGCTTCACCGGTTCCCCGTCGTGCCAGAAGCGCCCCTGTTCGTCCAGGCGGATCCCGCTCCGGACCCTCGTGTGCAGCCGCTCGGTCACCCTGGCATCGTACCGCGGACCCGGGCGATTCGCTCGTTTCCTGGAGGGTCAAACCCTGTGGGGCGCCCGGTGCCCGGCCGCCTGGCGACGATCTTCGACGAAGGGCGACTGGCGCCCGGGGACCTCGAAGCGCGGGCGGACTATCCGGCGTCTTCGCCGAGGGCGCGGCGGCGGGCCAGATCGAGCGCCAGGTAGGCGGCCCCGCGGCGAACCTCCTCCCGGCCGCCGTAGGTGACCCGCCTTTGCTTCACCACCGTGGGGCCCCCGCCCCCGGCGATGGCGGCGTAGAAGGTCCCGGGCGGCGTGCCGTCGGCCCCGCCCTCGGGACCGGCGTAGCCCGTGAGGGCCACGGCCACGTCCGCGCCGCTCGCGCGCAGCGCCCCCTCGGCCATGAGCCGCGCGCACGCCTCGCTGACGGCGCCGTCGCGGTCCAGGACCTCCGCGGGGACTCCCAGCCACCGCTGCTTCAGCTCCTCCGAGTAGGTCACGGAGGAGCCGGCGAGGACGCGGCTCGCGCCTGGCGCCTCGGCCAGGATGGCGGCGGCGAGTCCCGCGGTGAGCGACTCCGCGAAGCAGATCTTCCACGACCGCGACAGGAGCGCCTCCACCGTCACCGACGGGAGCGTGTCCTCCGCGCCGCCGAAGACGGGGCGCCCCAGCGCCTCCCGGATCTCTCGGGTGATCCGCTCGCAGCGCTCTTCGGCCTCCGCCTGGGATCCGCCGGCGGCGACCAGGCGGGCGTGGGCTTCGGGGAAGTGCACGCGCGTGCCGTACCGCACGTCGGGATGGGCGGCGAGGAGCGGGCGCACCGCCTGATCGAGGTGGGACTCGGGGATCCCCAGGCACTTCACCTCGCGGTGGGCGTGGAAGACGCCGTCCGCCTCGATGCGTCGCCGCAGCCGGGGCATCAGGTGCGCCTCGGCGATCCCCACCAGCTCGGCAGGGACGCCGGGGAGGAACCACACCTCGGTCGTGTGCCCCGAGGACGTGACCGGCACCACGAAGGCGGTGGCGGTGCCGAAGTCGTTGCCGATGACCTCGCTGCCCGCGGGGACCCGGGCCTGCCGCTCGTTGTTGGGGGTGAAGGCGCGGCCGAGCCTCTCGAACCGACCGCGGATGCGCTCGAGCTGCGCCTCGTCGATCGTGGGCGCGCGGCCGAACGCCTCGCAGGCGGCGTCCACGCTCAGGTCGTCGAGGGTCGGGCCCAGGCCGCCGGAGACGATGACCAGGTCGGCCCGGCTCGCAGCCTCCCGGAGCGCGGCGACGATCTCGTCCAGGTCGTCGCCGACCACCGTGGTGCGCCGCAGCGACTCGCCCACGTTGAAGAACATGCCGGCCAGCCGCTTGCTGTTGGTGTCGGCGAGCCTGCCGGTGACGAGCTCGTCGCCGGTGGCGAGCATCTCGATCCGCATGGCCGCCTCTTCAGGAGAGCAGGCGGGAGAGGAGGGCGCCGACGCCGTCGTCCGGCATCGAGCCGAGCCAACCCAGCCGCGAGAAGACCTCGAGGACGACGCGGGCGTAGACGCCGGCGATCACGTCGTCGAAGGTGACGCCGAAGCCGTTGTGGACCTTCCGGTCGAAGAACGACGCGGGCCACGGCTTGACGATGTCGAAGAGGCGGAAGACGAAGAAGCCCGCCACCGCCGTCTGCCATGTGAAGGGCAGGAGGCCCACGGTGAGGAAGAGGCCGGCGAACTCGTCGGAGACGATGAGCTTCGAGTCGACGACGCCGTGGACGCGTCCCGCCCGGTGCGCGGCGGCGACGCTCACCGCCGTGTACGCCGCCACGAGGAGCGCCCAGCCCCACCAGGGCTGGACCAGCGAGAGGGCCCACGCGAACGGCAGCGCCACCGCGGTGCCGAAGGTCCCCGACGCGAACGGAAAGTAACCGGCGCCGAAACCGGAGCTCCACGCCACGGCCAGCTTGTCTTTGAGGGACCAGGCCGCTCGCGCCGGCCCAGGGGCGGAGCGACCTGCGGACGCACCCGTTGGGCGAGACGCTCCGGCGCCGTCGGATGCCGGCGTCAACTCAGGTCTCGTCCGCGTCGTCGTCGTCTTCATCGTCTTCTTCGACGACGCGGCCGTCCATGCCAGCTGCGGCGCGGGCGAGGAGCCGCTCTTCGCGGCGGCGGCGGAAGAAGATCATCTCTTCGACGATCCCGGCGGAGACGTAGAGGGCGCCGAAGGCGACCAGGGCGAAGCTCGCGCGGTACTGCAGGGTGATGGCGGCGGCGCTGGTGGCGAAGAACGCGAGGATGGCTGCGTTCCGCCGCGACAGATTGAGGCGCTTGAAGGTGCGGTACCGCACCGTGGAGACCATCAGGTACGAGAGGATGGCGACGAGGACCGCGACCGGGGCGGCCGGGACGTCGCGGTCCCCGAACCCCTTGAAGTGCGCGATCACGAGGGAGACGACCACGCCCGCGGCGAGCGGGATGGGCAGCCCCACGAAGAACGACGAGGCGCCCTTGGCGCCGCGCATCTCGAGGACGTTGAAGCGGGCGAGGCGGAGCGCGCCGCAGGCGGCGAACGAGAAGGCGAGGAAGACGCCCAGGAACCCGAGGGGCTCGAGCGCCCACTTCCACACGAGGAGAGCGGGGGCCGCACCGAAGGTGATCACGTCGGCCAACGAGTCGAGCTGCATCCCGAAGTCGGACTGGGTGCGGGTGAGGCGGGCCACGCGGCCGTCGAGGCCGTCGAAGAGCATGCCGAATAGGATCGCGAGCGCCGCCGCGTACAGCTTCTCCGGCGAGGCCTCGCCCGCGGCCAGGGTCATGGCGAACACGCCGCAGAACACCGAACTCAGGGTGAAGAGGTTCGGCAGCACGTACAGCCACTTGCGATGACGGATCATCGAAACGGCACCTCACAAGGGGCTTCGGGACGCCCCGGCGGTCGATACCAACACCTTTCCCCAAGGTAAAGCAAGCGCGATGCCGCGGGGCGTCAAGGCTCCCTCCCTGGGGGGAACGCCCGTGGAGCGGGCGCTCATCCGGGCAATGCGCCGGTGGCGTCTCGGCCGAAACGCTTGAGCGGGCAGGCGGGCGTGGGCACGATGCCTTTCGGTCATTCTCGGGGAGTTCACCGCTGAGCACCGCCCTGTCCATCGTCTTCGCCGTCGCCGTCGCGCTCGCCCTCGTGGCCCTCGGCTGGGCCCACCACTGGTTCTGGCGGCGCCGGTTCGCGCCCCGCGGCTTCCCGGACGAGATCCACAACGTCCGAACCGCCGACGGGTGGACCCTGGGCGTGCGCCGGTACCGCCCCAAGGGCGAAGCCAGCTTTCTGGAGCCGGTGATCCTCTGCCACGGCCTCGGCGCGAACCACTTCAACCTGGACTGGGATCCGCCGGTGGGCCTCGCCCAGTTCCTCGCGGCGAGAGGCCGGGACTGCTGGGTGATCAGCCTCCGGGGCCACGCGGGGAGCGATCGCCCATCCCGCGACAACGGCCTGCGCTGGGGCTTCTCCTTCGACGATCACGCCCGCTTCGACGTCCCCGCGGTGATCGAGCACGTGCTGGCGCGCACCGGCGCGCCCCGCGCCCAGTGGGTGGGACATTCGATGGGCGGGATCCTCGCCTATACGCTCGGCGGCACGCCCCTCGAGCGGAAGATCTCCGGCGGCATCGTCGCGGTGGCCTCGCCGTCGTCGTACTCCGACCAGCCGTACCTCCGCCGCCTCGCCGGCCTGGGGCGGATCGTGGCGCGGAGGACGCGGATCCCGCAGCGCTGGATCACGCAGATGATCGCGCCGTTCACGGGCCACTTCGATCCGCCCTTCTCCGAGCTGGTGATCGCGCCCCAGAGCATGGATCCGAAGGTCGTGCGGCGCCTGCAGGCGTGGGCCTTCGAGGACATCAGCGCCGGCGTGATGGCCCAGTTCGACGACTGGGTGCGCAACGACGCGTTCCGCTCGCTCGACAGGAAGACGGACTACCGCGACGCGATGGCGGCCTGCACCTCGCCCGTGTTCCTGGTGGGCGGCTCCAAGGATCTCATGGTCCCTCCTGCCTGCATGGAGGCTGCGATGCGCCGGCTCGGGAGCGCGGACAAGACCCTCGTCGTCTTCGGGAAGGACAAGGGCGACGCGGCGGACTACGGCCACGGCGACCTGCTCATGGGCCGGGCGGCGCCGGGCGAGGTGTTCCCGCGGATCGCGTCGTGGCTCGAGGAGCGCGCCACGCGGGCCGCCTGAGGATCGCGCGAAGCGGCGTGCCGGCCCGCCGAAGGGGAGGGACGTCCGCTCGCGGAGCGCGCACCGGGACGCGCAAGGGCGTCGTTCGTCAGATCGACGCGGCGACGGCCGAGGCCGCGGCCTCGCACGCGGCGCGATTGACGTCGAGGTGGGTGACGAGCCGCAGCCGCCTCGCGCCATCGGCCCCGACGAGCACGCCCTTCTCCTTCAGGCGCGCCGCGAGCGCCTCCGCGCCGATGCCGCCGGGGAGATCGACGAAGACCAGGTTGGTGTCGGGCTCCTGCGCTCCGAGGCCCGCGGCCCGGAGGCGGGACGCCAGGAGCCTCGCGTTCTCGTGGTCCTCGCCGAGGCGCGCGAGGTTGCGATCGAGGGCCCACAGGCCTGCCGCCGCGAGGATCCCCGCCTGGCGCATGCCGCCGCCGAGCCGCTTGCGCAGGCGCCGGATCTTGCGGGAGAGGGCGGCGTCGCACGCGACCAGGGATCCTGCCGGCGCGCCCAGCCCCTTCGAGAGGCAGACGCTCACCGTGTCGGCCAGCCCCGCATACTCGCCCGGCGGCGTCCCCGAGGCCTGCGCCGCGTTCCAGAGCCGCGCGCCGTCGAGGTGCACGGCGAGCCCCGCCGATCGGGCGACCTCCGTGACGGCGCGGAAGCTCCCGATCGGCCATACCCTGCCGCCGCCCCGGTTGTGGGTGTTTTCTATGGTGACCACCCGTGAGACAGGGAGGTGGTCGTTGCCGGCGGGGCGGATCGCCTCCTCCACCTGCGCGGCGGTGAGGAGGCCGCGCTCGCCGGGGATCGGGCGGGCCTGCGCCCCCCAGAGCGCCGAGAGTCCGCCGCCCTCGAACGCGAAGACGTGGGAGCCCGCCTCGCCGATCACCTCGTCGCCGGGGCCCGCCTGTGCGCCCAACGCGAGCTGGTTCGCCATGGTGCCGCTGGGCACGAAGACCGCCGCCTCCTTGCCGAGCATCGCGGCCACCCGCGCCTCGAGGGCCAGGACGGTGGGATCCTCGCCGTAGACGTCGTCTCCCACCTCCGCCCGCGCCATGGCCTCGCGCATCCCGGCGGACGGCCTGGTGACGGTGTCCGAGCGCAGATCGATGAAGCCCATCGTCGTCCTCCTTCGCGGTCGGCCCAGGTTCGCATGGAGGGACCTCGGGAGCGCGCGAAAAACGGAGCAAGGGCGCGGCGATTCCATCGGCCCGCCACTGCGGGCAGTCGGATCGGCGGGAAACCGTTATCCTCCCGGCCGTGAGCATTCCCAAAGACGTGAAGAAGCCTGCCGCGCGCCGGAGCGCGGCGAAGCGGGCGCCGCGGGAGTCCGAGCGCCGGCGCGCGGTCGAGGTGATCGAGCGCCTGGACCTGGAGATGCCCGAGGCGAAGATCGAGCTGGACTACGGCAACGACCTCGAGCTCCTCGTCGCGGTGATCCTCTCCGCCCAGTGCACGGACGCCATGGTGAACCGCTGCACGCCGTCGCTCTTCGCCGCGTTCCCCACCGCGGCCGCGTACGCAGCGGCCGAGCCCGAGGACCTCTACCCGCACGTGTCCCGCTGCGGCCTCTACCGCAACAAGGCGAAGAACATCGTCGCGGCGATGCGGCGGATCGTGGACGACTACGGCGGGAGCCTCCCCCGCACCCGCGAGGAGCTGGAGGAGCTGCCCGGGGTGGGGCGGAAGACCGCGGGGGTGGTGGCGGTGCACGCGTTCGACGGTCAGGCGTTCCCGGTGGACACCCACGTCGGCCGCCTGTCACGGCGCCTCGGCTTCACCAAGGAGGAGAACCCCGACAAGGTGGAGGCGGACATGCAGCGGCTCGTCCCGCCCGAGCTGTGGGCGAAGGGACATCAGCTCCTGGTGTGGCACGGGAGGCGCTGCTGCACCGCCAGGAGCCCCGCCTGCGAGCGGTGCGTGGTCGCGGATCTCTGTCCGAAGCGAGGGGTCTGACGATTCCGTGGAGCCCGCCCTGGGCGAGTGGGCGGGTGCGGCTCGATCAGGCCTGGGCGGCCTCGTGGTCCTCGGCGCGCTCCTTCTTCACCCGCTTCATGCGCTTGCGGATGAGCTCGCGCTTTAGGGTGGAGAGGTAGTCGACGAAGAGGACGCCGTTCAGGTGGTCGCACTCGTGCTGCACCGCGATGGCGAGCAGGCCCGTGGCGTCGAGCTCCTGCTGCGCGCCGTCCCGGTCGAGGTAGCGGACGCGGACCCGCGCGGCGCGCGTGACCTCCTCCGCCTCGCCGGGGACCGAGAGGCAACCCTCGCGGTACTGCGTGGTCCCCTCCGTCTCGAGGATCTCTGGGTTGACGAGGGCGAGCGGCTGCACGCCTTCGTCGATGCCGGTGGTGTCGATGACGATGACCCGCTGGAGGACGCCGATCTGCGGGGCGGCGAGGCCCACGCCCTCGGCGGCGTACATCGTCTCGAACATGTCGTCGACGAGCTCGCGGATGGAGTCGTCCACCGCCGCCACGGGGGCGGCCTTCTCCTTGAGCCGGGGATCGGGCCAGATGAGGATCTCTCGAACCATGTCGCTCCTATAACACGCCGGGGCCGTCCGTCGATCCCGCGCGGACCGCGCCTCGCCGCGAAGGTAATCCCCTCGGCGGGCCCAGGCAAAATCGGGGCGAGCTCCGGCGACGACGGGAGCCCCCTCCCTCACGCGCCCGTCCACGGCCACGGCCACGGCCGCGTGGGACGTCTCGAAGGGTCAGAGCATCGACACGGGATCCATGTCGAGGGCGACCCGGACCTTGCCCGCGCCGTCGGCGAGCTCGGTGAGCCGGCGGCCGATCGCCTGCAGCGGGCCCGGCCCCGGCGCGAGGAGCAGGAGCTGGTACCGGGTGCGGCCCCGCAGCCTCGCGATGGGGGCGGGGGCGGGGCCGAGCACGCGCACCGAGGGCTGCGACCACCTGCGGGCGGCCTCGCCGATGCGACGGGCCATGGCCTCCACCGCGCGGGGGTCCTCCGCCTCGAGGCGGACGGCGAGCCCCCTGCCGAAAGGCGGGTAGCCGAGCTCCCTGCGCCGCGACAGCTCCGCGGCCGAGAAGGTCTCGTAGTCGTGGGTGCGCACGCACGCCACCGCGTCCGCCGCAGGGTTGAAGGTCTGGATGATCACCCTGCCAGGATCCTTGCCCCTGCCGGCCCGGCCGGCCACCTGGGTGAGGAGCTGGAAGGTGCGCTCCGCCGCGCGGAAGTCCGGGAGCCCGAGGCCCACGTCCGCCAGCACGGCGCCGACCAGGGTGACCCCGGGGAAGTCGTGGCCCTTGGCGACCATCTGGGTTCCCACCAGCACGTCGGCCTCGCCCCTGGCGAAGGACGCGAGGATCCGGGTGAGCTCCGCCGAGGTCCCGGCTGCGTCCCGGTCGAGGCGCAGGACCCGGGCGCCGCGGAGCTTCTCGGCGAGCTCGCGTTCTACACGCTCCGTGCCGACGCCGAGCACCAACAGCTCGGAGTGGCAGCCCGGGCAGGCCTGGGGCTTGGGGGTGCGGAAGTCGCAGTAGTGGCAGCGGAGCTCACCGCCTCGCGTGAGGTGGTGGGTGAGGGAGACGTCGCAGTCCGGGCAGCGGGCTCCCTCGCCGCAAGAGGGGCAGAGGACGAGGGAGGCGTTGCCGCGGCGGTTGAGGAAGAGGATCGACTGCCGTCCGGCCTCGAGGGTCTCCTCGAGCGCGGCGAAGAGCTCGGGGCCGAGGACGGCGGGCTCCTCCGCCCGGGCGCCCGCCTCCCGGGCCTCGCGGCGGGCGGCGGCGAGATCCACGAGGCGGACCTCGGGGAGCGGGCGGGCGTCGACGCGATCGGGGAGGCGGATCAGGCGGTACCTCCCGTCCCGCGCGTTGGCGAGGCTCTCGAGGGAGGGTGTGGCGGATCCGAGCACACAGGGTACACCCGCGATCCGGGCCCGGTACACCGCCAGATCCCGGGCGTGGTAGCGGAGCTTCTCCTCCTGCTTGAAGGACGGCTCGTGCTCCTCGTCGACGACGACGACGCCGAGATCCCGCACCGGCGCGAAGACGGCGGAGCGGACGCCGAGCGCGATCGAGGCCTCGCCGGAGAGGAGGCGGTGGTGCTCCCGGGTGCGCTCGCGATCCGACAGCCCGCTGTGCAGGACGGCGATCGATCCGCCGAAGCGCGAGCGGAAGCGGCCGGCGAGCTGCGGGGTGAGGGCGATCTCGGGGACGAGGACGAGGGCGCCCCCGCCGCGCGCCCGCACCTGCTCGATGGCGCGCAGATAGACCTCGGTCTTGCCGGAGCCCGTGACGCCGTGGAGCAGGAACGGCTGGAAGCCCCCCGAAGCAGCGGCGATCTCCTCGCAGGCCGCCACCTGATCCGGCGTGGGTCTCGGCGCCTCGCCGCCCTCGAAGATCCGATCGGGCCTGGGCGCCTCCACCCTCGCGATCCGCACGAAGCCCTTCTCCTCGAGCTTGCGGGCGAGGCCGGCGGCGTCGCGGACGGCGACCTTGATCTCGTCCAGCGCCGCGCTCCCGCCCCTGGCGGCGAGGTACTCGACCAGGGCCGCCTGGGCCTTCGACCGGGACAGGGCGCCTCGCGCGGTCTCGTGCGGCACGAGGAGCGTCACCGACTCGATGGCCGGCGCCCGCTCCTCCGGGGCAGGACGGACCCGCCCCAGATCGGGAGGGAGCGCCGTCCGGAGCGCCTCCCCCAGGGGGTAGAGGTAGTAGTCCGCCGCGAAGCGGATGAGCTGCAGCACGTCCGGCGGGAAGACGGGGACGTCGTCCAGGATCGCGTCGACGAAGCGGAGCTCCCCCGCAGGCTCCGCCGCCGCTGGCCCCAGGTGGAAGCCGATGGCCTTCCGCCTCCCGAACGGGACCAGGAGGCGCTGCCCCGGCGCGAGTCGCGTGTCGTCCTCGACCTCGTACGTGAACGTTCCGCGCACCGGCGCGCCGACTGCGACCTCGATGAGCACGCGCGCAACATAGCAGCCGTGCAGGAACGGACCTCACGAATGACGCCCGGGGAGAAGTGCGACGGATCGTATGGCCATGGGGGGAGCGTCGCTTGCTGGCCCGGCTCCCCTTCGCCTACCTTGCCGCGATCTTGGCTTTCATCCCACGCCGAAGGACGGCGCCTCGGGGGTTCGACATGGAGACGGCCGTGAAGAAGGTGCGCAAGTGCGTGGTCCCGGCGGCGGGGCTGGGGACCAGGTTCCTGCCCGCGACGAAGGCGGTGCCGAAGGAGCTGCTGCCGATCGTCGACACGCCGACCCTGCAGTACATCGTGGGCGAGGCGGCGCAGGCGGGGATCGAGGGGGTGATCCTGATCACCGCCCGCGGCAAGGGATCGATGGTCGACCACTTCGACCTGGCACCCGAGCTGGAGGAGACCCTCGGGGCCCGCGGCAAGACCAAGGAGCGCGACGCGATCCGCGCCATCAGCTCCATGGCGCAGATCGTCTCGGTGCGGCAGCACGAGCCGCTGGGCCTCGGCCACGCCGTGCTCCAGGCGAAGAACCTGGTGGGCGACGAGCCCTTCGCCGTGATCCTGGGCGACGACGTGATCGACGCCGAGGTGCCGGGGATCAAGCAGCTCGTGGACTGCTACGAGCGGACGGGCAAGGGCGTGGTGGCGCTGATGGAGGTGCCCGCGGCGGAGACGCACCTCTACGGCATCGCCTCCGGGGAGATGATCGACGAGCGGACGATGGCGATCGAGCGCATGGTGGAGAAGCCCAAGTCCGATCCGCCGTCGCGCCTCGCCGTGATCGGCCGCTACGTTCTCCCGGCCCGCGTCTTCACCCTCCTGGAGCAGACGAGGCCCGGCGTGGGCGGCGAGATCCAGCTCACCGACGCCTTGCAGCTCCTCGCGAAGGAGGAAGGCCTCGTGGGCTATCGCTTCGAGGGGAAGCGCTACGACGCCGGGGATCGCCTGGGCTACGTCAAGGCGAACATCGCCTACGCGCTGAAGCGGCCCGACCTGCGGGACGGGCTGATCCGCTGGATGGAGGAGGCGATCGCCGAGGCGAGGGGGGGCTGACACGGCGCGACCCCGCCGGCCGGGCCCAGGTGAGCGCCCGGCTCCTCGGCCGGGTGTCCGGCGAACGGACGTGCCTCCGGGACGGCGCGATCCGCTTGCCACGACGGACGGAAAAAAGGCTAAAGTTCGCGCGATGATGCGCTCCCTGACCTATCTGTCGGCCGCGGCCTTCGCGTCGCTCTCGCTGGGGCTCGCTGCGCCCGCCCTCGCGCAGGATCCGGCCCCCGCCGCCGCCCCGGCGATCGCCGTCGACACCGCGCCGGTGGCGCCGACCCCGCCGAAGCCGCTCACGAAGCAGCTCGCCAACGTCCGCAAGCCGCCTCCCGAGCCGTCGATCTTCGACTACACCGAGGCCAAGGGCAACGCGCTGAAGATCGCGTTCGCCGTGGCGCTGATGGGCCTGATGGTGTGGGGCTGGCAGCTCGAGGACTCCGGCCAGCGCCGCAAGTGGCGCCGCGCCCGCCGCTTCGCCATCGGCTTCCTCGGTGTAATGGGCGTGTACGGGTGGTTCAACTACGGGAAGTTCCACAGCGGGAACTTCGTCCACGTCTGGGAGCACTACCACTACTACGTCGGCGCCAAGTACTTCCCGGAGCTGCGGTACGCGCGCCTCTACGAGTGCAGCGCGATCGCCGAGGTGGAGCTGGGCAGGCGCGATCGGGTGGCGGCCCGCACCATGCGCGACATCGCGCACACGAACCTGATCGGCTCCACGGACGACATCCTCGCCCACCCCGAGCGCTGCAAGGAGCACTTCAGCGAGGCCCGGTGGGAGTCGTTCAAGACCGACGTCCGCTTCTTCATCGGCAGGCTCGGCGGGCGCTGGGCCGAGTCGCAGAAGGATCACGGGTACAACGGCACGCCGTGGTGGAACATCACCGGATCCCTCCTCGCGAACCTCGTCGGACCAGCGAGCGAGCAGTCCATGTTCCTCCTGGCGCTACTCGATCCGATGCTGATCGTGCTGATGTTCGCCGGGATCTGGTGGGCGTTCGGCCTCGAGATCTTCGCCGTGGCGGCGACCTTCTTCGCAGTGAACTTCCCGTCGCGCTACTACTGGAACGGCGGCGCGTTCCTCCGCTACGACTACCTCGCGTTCTCGGTCTTCGGGATCTGCCTGCTCAGGAAGCAGAAGAACGCCTGGGGCGGGGCGCTCCTCGCCGCCAGCGCGGCGTACCGGCTCTTCCCGCTGTTCTTCGCGGTGGGCCCGGCGATGCAGGCGGGCTGGCGGGCCTTCAAGGAGAAGGTCCTCCCGGCGGAGCACCGGAAGATCCTCATCGGCGCGGCGGTGGCCACCGCGATCCTGGTGCCGGGCTCGATGATCGTGGGCCAGGGCGGCGCGGAGCTCTACTCGGAGTTCAAGGCGAACACCGAGAAGCACGCCCAGACGCCGCTCACCAACCACATGGGCCTGCGCACGGTGATCTCGTGGCGGCCGTGGGACAACGCCAAGCACCTCAAGGACTCCTCGATGGACGACCCCTTCCAGACCTGGAAGGAGCACCGCATCGAGAACTACGAGCGCCTGAAGTGGCTCTTCGTCGCGCTGAACCTCGTCTTCCTCTGGGGGGTGTGGCGCACCACCCGGGACGAGCCGGCGTGGGTCGCTGCAGCGCTCAGCGGCATCGTGATGATCCCCGCCGCCACGGAGCTCACCTGCTACTACTACGCCTTCATGATCCCCGGCGCGTTCCTCATGGAGAAGCGCCGGGAGGCGGGGCTGTGGCTGATCCTCCTCGCCATCGGCACCCACGCGATCACGCGCCTGCCGGTCTGGGACGACGACAAGTACGTGTGGATGGGTCTCGCCAGCCTCGCGTACGGCTGGATGGTGATCTGGGCGCTCCTCCAGCCGCAGGCCGCGCAGGCGCCGGACGCGGCGCTGCAGCCGGCGCCAGCCGTGGCCAGGCGCAGGAAGTAGGATCCGCCGCGGGAACTTTTCCGACGGCCGCCGTGTCCCCGATGATCCGGGGGCCGGTCGAGCCCCCGCGAGGAACCGCTTGGATCCGAAGGACTTCACCCGGCTGGTCGAGCCCCACCTCGGCGTGCTCCACCGGCTCGCGCGGCGGCTCACCCGCACGCGGGCCGAGGCGGAGGATCTCGCCCAGGACGGGTTGATCCGTGCCTTCGAGCGGCGGGAGGCGCTGCGCGACGAGGGGCGGATCCGGGGCTGGCTCCTCGCCACGGTCCGCAACCTCCACCTCAACCGCATCCGCGACGAGAAGCCGCACCTCGTCGTGCTCTCGGGACTCGGGGGGATCGAGCCACGGAGCAGCGGCGATCTGGAGCGCGAGATCCAGGACGGCGCGCTGCCGGACGAGCTCGTCCTCGCGCTGCGCAGGCTCCCCGAGGATCAGTCCACGGTGCTGTGGCTGCGGGCGGTCGAGGACCTCTCCTACGAAGAGATCGCCGAGGCCATGGCGACGCCTGTGGGGACGGTGCGGTCCCGGCTGTCCCGGGCCCGGGCCGCGATGATCGAGACGCTGGAAGCGCAGCGACTGGCTGCAGGAGGTGAGTCGTGATCTGCCCGTCTGACGAGATCCTCTCCGCCTCGCTGGATGGCGAGGCCGGTTCGACCGAGGAGGAGGCCGTCCGCCTCCACTTGAAATCGTGTGGCGCCTGTCGGGCGCGGATGGAGGACTACGCCGCGCTGGACCGGGCGCTGCGCTCGCTCCCGCTCGCCGCGGAGCCGCCCGCCTCCTCCCTCGCCGGGACGCTGCGCGGCCTGTCCGCTGCCGGGCGGGGGACGGGGTGGCGCGCCGGAGTCTGGCGCACCGTCGCGAAGGCGTCCGCCGCCGCGGTGGCGGCCGTGGTGGTGGCGGCGATGATGGTGATGGAGCCCGGGACGGCCTCCCCCGCCAGGGCGCTCGCCGACGACGCGGTGTCGAACCACCTGCTCGCGCTCGCCACCGGCGACGGCTCCGGCTGCCAGGTGGAGAGCGAGGATCCCGGCGCGATCGCGGCGTGGATCGCGGAGGCGATGGGGCGCGAGGTGGAGGTGCCGCGGCTCGCCGGCGCGACCCTCGTCGGGGCCAGGCGCTGCTCGCTCCTCGGCGAGGAGACGGCGGCCATCGTCTACCGCGCGGGAGGGACGGCTTTCTCGATCTACCTGCCGCCGAAGGGGAGCGCCGCCGCGGCGGCCTGCGACGGCGCCGGCCGGTGCGTGGAGCGCGGGGGGCAGACGGTCTGCATGCTCCCCGATCCGGGCGGCGCGCCGATGCTGATGGTGGGGGCCCTCCCGGGCCAGGAGCTCTGCTCGGTCGCCGCCAGCGGCTGATCGGGGCACTCCATTTTCGAGCGAGGCGCCCCCGTCACATGGGCCGTCGCGACCGGCTCCGCACACCCTATCGTTCTCCAGGGAACCAATCGTGCGGGAGCTCGTGTCCTTCCGATCGGACCGTCACGGAGGAACCAAGGCAGGTGACCAGCTCGATCTCGTTCGGCGCCGCGTTCGCGGCAGGCGCGCTCTCGTTCCTCTCCCCTTGCGTCTTTCCCCTCGTCCCGGGCTACCTGTCGTTCCTCACCGGATCGTCGGCAGGGGAGGCGGGCGCGCGCACCCGCACGGCGGTCTCCCGCGCCGCCGCCTTCGCGCTGGGCTTCGGGATCGTCTTCGTCGCCTTGGGCGCCACCGCGTCGTCGCTGGGGCAGCTCCTCGGGGAGAACCGCAAGTGGCTCGAGATCGCCGGCGGGGTCCTGGTGCTCCTCTTCGGGCTGCACATGCTGGGGATCCTGCGGGTCTCCCTCTTCTTCCGTGAAGCGAGGTTTCACAAGATCCCGAGCCCGCGGGGCTTCTGGGGCGCCACCCTCGTGGGCGTCGCCTTCGGCTTCGGCTGGTCGCCGTGCGTCGGGCCGCTTCTCGGCGGCGTGCTCACGCTGGCCGCGGGTGAGGGCACGGCGTCGCACGGCGTGATGCTGCTCGCGATCTACGCCGCAGGCCTCGCGATCCCCTTCGTTCTCTCGGCGGCGGCCCTCCATAGGTTCCTGGCGGTCTCCCAGTGGATGCGGCCGTATCTGCCGTGGATCGAGCGCACGGGCGGCGCAGCGCTGGCGATCTTCGGGATCCTCCTCGTCACCGGCAAGGCGGGGTGGGTCGCCTCGCTCCTGCCGGGGCTGGAGTCGCTCGCGCTCTGAGCCGGACTGTCTGGTAGCATGCGGAGCCGATGAGAACCGCGATCGCCTTCGCCCTGGCCGCCATCGCCGTCGCGCCGATCCGCCCCGCCGCCGCCGCGGATCTGCCCGGCTTGCCCACCCCCAGCGCGCAGGATCTCTCCGGCACCCGCGCCATGGCCATGGGCAACGCCTTCCGCGCCGTCGGCACCTCGAACGAGGCCATCTACCTGAACCCGGCGGGCATGGCCCTCGGGACGAAGTACGAGATCGATCTCGCCTACGCCTTCGGCCGCGGCGACGACCTCTCGCGCTTCAACGGCTCCATCGTGGACTCGAAGACGACGCGGCTCGCCACGGGCCTCGCGTACACCCGCCTAACCGGCGACGGCGTCCAAGGGGAGCTCTCCGGATCGATCGTGAACCTGGCGTTCGGTCTTCCCCTCGCGGAGCGCGTGGCGCTGGGCTTCGGCATGAAATACCTGGGCTTCTCCGACCCCGATCGCACCAACGCGGTCACCGGCGACGTCGGCCTCCTGGTCCGGCCCGCCGATTGGCTCTCCCTCGGCGCGGTCGCCTACAACGTGATCGACGTGAACAGCCGAGAGGCGCCGTTCCGGGTCGGCGGCGGCGTGGCGATCGGCACCGACACCTCCTTCCGCCTCGCCTTCGACACGGTGGCCGACTTCACCTCCGATCCGGATCGGGCGGCTCTCTCGTTCCACGCCGGCGGCGAGTACCTCTTCGACGGGATGATGGCGATCCGCGCGGGCTTCATGCGCCGGGACCTCGACGACCGGAACTTCGCCTCCGCGGGGCTCGGCTTCGTGTCGGGGGCCGCCGCCATCGAGGCGGCCTACGTCCAGAGCCTGGAGGCGGACGAGGGCCCCGACCGCACCTTCAGCTTCACGCTGAAGTTCTTCCTGTAGCCGGCCTCCGCTCTGCGCAAGGGAGCAGCGGGGGGCGGGCGCCTCGTGATAGGTTCTCGCCCGATGTCGCTCCTGGGAGAGATCCGCGGTGTCGCGGAGGCACCTTCTGCCGACGTGGGCCCGGGCCTGCGCCGTCTCTGCGTCGAGCTCCTGACCCGCAACCGCCTGCCTCCGGCGGCGGTGATCGCGGCGCGAATCCGCCTGCCGGCCGCTGCCCCTCCCGCCATCTCGGTCATGCGGGAGCTGGGGTGGAGCGGGGTCCCCATCTTCTGGGAGGCGCGCCAGGGAACGGAGATCGAGGTGGTTGCCCACGTGCGGTTGAAGCGCCGGCGGCGCCTGAAGCCCGTCGCGCTGGAGGGCGCCGCGTGAACGTCACCCCTCCATCGCCGCCGTTCGCCGTGGTGGGCCTGGGACAGCTCGGAGGCGGGCTGGTCCGGGCCCTCGGCCGTGCGTTCCCCGAGGCGCAGGTGAAGGCCGTCGACACAGACGCCAAGGCCCGCTCCCAGGCGCTCCGCGATCGCCTGGTCGCCCAGGCGGAAGAAGCGCCGGGCCCGTGGCTCGCCGACTGCGGCCTGGTGTTCCTCTGCGTGCCGCTCGCCGCGCTCCCCGGGATCCTCCCCCAGCTCGCGCCGCACCTCGCGCCCCACGCGATCGTCACCGACGTGTCTCCGGTGAAGGGCGCGATCGCGGCGCTCGTGGCGGAGCACCTCCCCGGCGCTCGCTACGTCGGAGGACATCCCCTCGTCGCCGGCGATCCGGCGGGCGCAGGCCCGGCCCGCAGCGATCTCTTCGTGGGTCGACCGGTGGCGCTGTGCCCCCGTCCCGGCGAGGAGAGCCTGGCGGCGAGCGTGGGGACGGTGTGGGCCGCGATCGGCGCCAGGCCCGTGGTGATCTCCGCCGACGAGCACGATCGGCTGATCGCGGCGACCGCGCACGTCCCGTACCTCACGGCGCTGGCGCTGGCGCGGGTGGCGGGCGCACTAGATGGCGCGGAGCGCCTCATCGCCCGGGCGTTCGGAGAGGCGCTGCGCCCGGCAGGGCTCTCCCCCGAAGCGATGGCGGCGGCGGTCGGGGCGAACCCGTTCGCGCCCGCCGCGGCGCGGGTCCTCGCGGACGAGCTGCGGCGCCTGGCGGAGCTGGCGGAGAAGGAACCCGAGAGCCTGGTGGGGGTGGCGATCGAAGGACGCACTGCGCTGGGGCGGCTGCTCTCCGACTGATCGCTGGCAGAGGAGACGCGCGGGGCGCGCCGGTGTGCTCTCCCTCGCCTGCGGGACGTGAGCTGCGTCGCGACGAGGGGCGCAGAAGCGGGGCCGGCGACGAATCGCCGCCAGCCCCGAAGACCTCCTAGAGGTCGTAGTCGCGCAGGGTGGCGCGGCCGTTCTTCTTCGCGCGCTCGATCGCCTTGTCGATCGCGGCGTGGACCACCTCGTTCAGACCGGTGAGGAAATCCTCGCTGGTCCGCACGCCCTGCTCGCCGCCCTTCGACTTGATCACTTCACGAACCTTCGACTGAACGAGCAGCATCTCACGCTCATCGGCCATGGTGTCTCTCCTCCCGTCCGGAATCGAATCGGAACGATCGAACGTGGGCGGAAGCGCCCGCGCTTCGAAGGTCCAGGGATATCCACGCGGGAGCACGGGTATCAAGGGAAAAAGCGCCCCGGCACCGGTGCAGCAGGGCGGACGCGCTCAGCCACGCAGCGCGGCGAGGGCCTCTTCCAGATCGGCGGGGCAGGGGGCCTCCACCCGAAGGGATCCGCCGCCGGGATGCGGAAGCTCGAGGACGCTCGCGTGCAGCAGCATGCGTGGCGGCGCGACGCGACCGGCGCGGGGCGGCCCGCCGTAGCGCGCGTCGGCGACGATGGGGTGGCCCAGGTGGGCGAGGTGCACGCGCAGCTGGTGCGTCCTCCCCGTCTCGGGGAAGAGCCGCACCGCCGTCGCCGCGTCGTCGTCGTGGGCGAACGCCTCCCACCGCGTCGCGGCGGGGACGCCGCCGGGCAGGACCGCGAACGATCCCCGCCTCCCCGGCATCGGCGCGAGGGGCCCGTCGATCCTCCCCGAGCCCTCCAGCTTGCCAGCGACCACCGCGAGGTATTCCTTGTGCGCGGTCCCTTCGCGAAACGCTCGGGCGAGGGCGCTGGTGGAGGCGGAGGTCTTGCCGAAGATCACGACGCCCGAGGTGTCCCGGTCGAGGCGGTGGACGGTCGCCACCTCGGCGGGCCTGCGGCCCAGGTATCTCGCGACGAGCCAGGGGAGGGTGCCGACGTCCCCGGTCAGGGTCGCCTGGGAGGCGACGCCGGCGGGCTTGGAGACGGCGAGGACGAGGGCGTCCTCGTGGAGGACGACGAGGGGCTCGGCGGGGGCCTCCTGCACGCGCCCCGACTCCTCGAGGACGATCGCGACGCGCTGGCCCGCGCGGACGGGCTTCGACGCGATCTTGCAACGGGTGTCATTCAGGTAGACGCCGCCCCGCTCGAGGGCCCGGCGGGCCTCCCCCCGGGAGACGCCAGCGCGCGAGGCGAGGAATCGATCGATCCGCTCGCCATCGTCGGCGGATTCCACCTGCAGCTCGACGCGGCGGATCGGAGTCTCCTACTTCTTCGAGCGCAGGGAGCGGACGATCCGGTCCTTCTCCGGCGACGCGACCGGCTGCGGCCGCGACATGTGCGCGCGGTAGCGCCGGTGCAGCTCCATCTCGATCAGCAGGAGCTCGTCGAGGACCGCGCCGGAGGCCTTGCGCTGGAGGCGCAGCTCCCTATCGGCCGACACGCCGTGGACGCCGCGCAGCACCCGCTCCTCTTCGGAGGAGAGCTCCATCGTCCGGGCTTCGAGCTGCGTCCTCAGGCTGGACGTGCTCTCACGGACTTCGACCGTCACCTGCTTGCTACCCTTTCGCTGCGTCCCGCTCACGATTCACCTCGAAGACGAAGGATGCCCGCAAGCTACCGCAGGGTCTTGGAGGGTCAAATTTTCGTACAAGGTGCGAGCCGGGCGCACCCGGGCTCACAGGCGTATGCCCGCTTGCTTGCTGGGCTTTCTCGCCCGCTCGGCCGGCAGGAGCGCTCCCCTTTGCCTCCGAGGACGCGAAGATCCCCGTTCACTCCTCGTCGGCAGGTTCGGCGGGCTCCTCGGCCTTGGGCGGCTCCTTCTCGAAACCGTACGCCCGCAGGGTCGCCACGACGCCGGGCGGGCGGGGCGCGTCCTCCATGTGCTCGGGGACCGCGATCTTCGGCGCCTTCCCGGAGACGTCGAGGCGGACGGAGAGGTCCAGCGTGGCGGCCCCATTCCCGTCGGCATCCGCTGGCACCTCGAGGGTGGCCTTCAGATCGGCCTCGAGGGGAACCGCGGTCTCGGCGTCCACGGCGATGGTCCCCACCAGAGAGGTGGGCCTGGCGTTCTTTGCGGCGGCCAGCCGCAGCGCGGTGTCGGGATCCGGCCCGTCCTTCGCGTATACCGGCGGCGGCAGCTTGGAGGCGCTCGAGTCGGCGCGGGCCTCGCCCAGGCTGGCGGTGAACCGGAGCGCGCGCCGCCCGCCCACGGTCGCCTCGCCCGACGGCTCGAGGCGGATCGCGCCGTGCACCAGATCGCGGAAGGTCTGGAGGGTCGAGTACGCCGACTCCACCACGTGGTCGGACGAGCCGCGGTCGCGGCGGCGCTCGCGGAACTTCGCCCAACGGGACCGGGTGTAGGAGGTGCCGTCGACGCGCACCCACTCCATGCCCTTGCGCTCGTCGTTCTCCACCACCACGTGGAAGTCGTCGGTCCCCGCGAGGGCGACCGTGCGATCCTCCGCGAGCTTCACTTCGCGCTCGCCGGCGCTCCAGCCGAACGCCACGTGCGTCTTCTGCTCATGGGAGCCGATCCGCGCGCGGGCCTCCTCCGCGGGCATCGAGAAGATCCGATCGCGGAGTGCGGCGTCCTTGGGGAGCCGGGAAGGATCGAGGCGCTCGGCCGCCGCCAGCAGGACCTTGGGGGGATCCTCCGGCGAGAAGATCCGCTCCTTCGCCGCTCGATCCTCCGCGGTGGTGCAGGCGGCGAGGAGCAGGATGCCGAGCGGGAGCGACGCGAGGAGCTTGGACATGGGGACGTGAACCTAACCGGCGGGGGCGGTCGCGGGCAAGGTGGCCCATGTGGACGTCGTGCGTCGCCATCGGCCTCACGGCAGGCAGACGGGCAGGCGCTCGGCGGCCGCACCGGCGCAGAAGACGTCCCGTCCCTCAAAGCGGGAAGGCGGTGTCTCCGAGGCGGGCCAGGCCGGCGAGGTCGGCGAGCTCGCCCTCGAGGAGGGGAATGCCGACGAGGGGCGCGCTCCCCCTCGAGCGGATCCTCTCGATCAGGGCGCGATCGGCGAGCGCCCTGGCGCGCTCCTGGGCGTACGAGGCTTCGAGCTTCTCGAGGAGCGCGTCGGCGCGATCCTGCCCCAGCTCGCCTGCGAGGGCGGACCGGGTGCGGGCGCGCTCCTCCTCGCCGGGCTCGGGGCGGTCCGGGTGGAGCCGGTTCACCACGAACCCGCCGAAGGGCATGTCGAGCTGCTCCAGCCGATCCCGGAAGAAGAGGGCGTCGTCGATTGCGGCAGGCTCCGGCGCGGTCACCAGCAGGAAAGTCGAATGCGTCGAAGCGAGGAGCCCGCGGATCTCCTCGGCGTGGGCGCGCAGGGTGGCGGTCATGCCGCCGATCGCGCCGAGGAAGCCGCCGAGCTCGTCGACGAAGGACTCGCCGAAGACCTTCCCCAGCACGCCGCCCACCACCCTCCCCGTGCGCTGCAGCAGGCTGAAGCGCTTCTTCTCGTGGGGCGCGAACCACTTGAGGACCCGCTCGTCGAGGAACCGGGAGAGCTTGTCGGGCGCGTCGAGGAAGTCGAGCGCGTTTCGGGTCGGCGGCGTGTCGACCACCACGAGGTCGAAGCGCGGATCCGCGTGGAGCTGGTGGAGCTTCTCCTGCGCGGCGTACTCCTGCATGCCCGCGAGGAGGCCCGACACGTTCTCGTACATGCGGTTGCCGAGGATCCTCTCGGCCTCCTCAGGACCATGGAGCTTGCGCACCAGCTCGTCGAAGGTCGCCTTGGGATCGAGCATGAGCGCGTGCAGCGCGCCGCCCGGCGGGACGCCCACCCGATCGAGCAGCTCGCGGGGCAGCGCCACCGGCTCGCCGGAGAGCGAGGAGAGGCCGAGGGCGTCGGCGAGCCGGCGCGCGGGATCGACGGTGATCACCACGGCGCGGCGGCCGGCGCGGGCCGCCGCGAGGGCGATCGCCGCCGAGGTGGTGGTCTTTCCCACGCCGCCGGCGCCGCTGCAGATCACCACCCGACGGTTGCCGACGAGCTCGAGGAGCATGGGGCGGCAGCCTACCCGCCGAAGACGAGGCGGACCACGACGATCGACGCGACGATACCGGCGGCCTCCGCCGCGAGCGCCGCGGGGATCGCGTGGCGGTACCGCGTGATCCCGATCGCGCCGAAGTAGACGGCGAGCACGTAGAACGTGGTCTCCGTGGATCCGTTGACCACCGCGCCGATCCGCGCCGCCAGGCTGTCGGGGCCTTCGCTGCGGATGAGCTCCGCCAGGAGCCCCGTGGCGCCGCTCCCGGACAAGGGCCGCACCAGGAAGAGGGGGAGCACCGAAGCAGGGACGCCGAGGGGATCGAGGAGGGGCTCGAGCCACGCCGCGAACCGATCCATCGCGCCGGCGCCGCGGAAGGCGCCCACCGCGGCCAGGATCGCGACCAGGTACGGCACGATCCGGAGGCCCACCTGCAGGCCATCCTTCGCGCCCTCGATGAACGCCGGATAGATCTTCACGCCGCGGGCGAGCGCCACCGCTGGCACACCCACCAGGAACACGGGGATCGCCCAGCGGGAGATCGCGTCGAGGAGGCCGAGCAGGATCTCCACTACGGCTCCACCCCGAGGGCGGGCGCGCGCTGTGGCCACAGCGGCGCGAGGATCTTCGCTGCGGCGATCCCCACGACCGTGGAGACCAAGGTCGCCAGGAGCGTCGGCCCGACCACGTCCGCCGGCGCGGCCGCGCCCCCTGCGGCCCGCAGCGCCACCACCGTGGCGGGGACGATCTGCACCGAGCTGGCGTTGATCACCAGGAAGAGGACCATGGCGTCGGTGGCCGTGTCGCGGCGCTGGTTGAGGGTCTGCAGCTTCTCCATCGCGTCGAGCCCGATGGGGGTCGCCGCGTTGCCGAGGCCCAGGGCGTTCGCCGCCATGTTGAGGGTCATCGCCGCGATCGCCGGGTGGTCCTTCGGGACCTCGGGGAAGAGCCGTCGCATCAGCGGCGCCACCGCCCGGGCGAGGAGCGCGGTCAGCCCCGCCTCCTGGGCGATCCGCAGCAGGCCCGACCACAGGGCGAGCATGCCCACGAGGCCGATGGCCAGGGTGACCGCGCCTCCCGCGCCGTCCAACGCGCCCTTGGTGAAGCCCTCGACGTCGCCGCCGGCCATCGCCGCCGCGAGGCCGAGGGCGAGGAGCAGGAACCACACGATACCCATGGAGTGGACGCTACTCCGCGCGCCGCCGGCCGGGCAAACCCCGCGAGGCGGGCGCCCGGTCGCCCGCGTGCCAGGCCCGTGATCGGCTGGATCGCGCCCGCGCCGAGGGGCCGTCCCGACGGTCTCCCGCGGCCCTTTCGTTCATTGACACCGCTGCGCGGGGGTTGATACTCGGGCTCCCTTCGGCCCTTTTTGGGCCTGGAGAGGTTTCATGACCCGCTCCCTCGCAGCGATCGCCGCGGCCGCGCTCGGCTGGACGCTCCCCTTCGCGGCGGCGCAGGCCCAGGCCAACCAGGCCCCGCCCCCGCCCACCCAGGCGCCGCCCCCCGCTGGCGCCGCTCCCGCGCCCTCGTCTCCGGCGGGATCGGCCCTCTCGCCGGAGGAGCTCCAGGCGATCCGCGACGAGATCCGCGCCCAGCTCCAGGACGAGCTGCAGGAGCGGCTGGACGCCGCCAAGGAGGAGATGCGCGACGAGGTCCGCGCCGCCGTCACCTCCGCGGGCGCGGCCCAGGAGTGGGACGTCGAGTGGGAGGAGATCAAGCCCAAGCTCGATCTCTTCGAGGTCAACGGCTACTTCCGCACGCGGATGGATCTCTTCTACCGCTTCGATCTCGGCTTGCCGCCGGACCCGTCGGGCTTCGGCATCTTCCCCATCGATCCGCAGAGCGACGCGCGCCACACCCAGGCCGGGGCCAACATGCGCCTGCGCCTCGACCCCACGCTGAACGTCAGCGAGGAGGTGCGCATCCGCGGGCAGGTGGACGTCTTCGACAACCTCCTCTTCGGCTCCACCCCCGCTGCCGGCTGGGCGGACGGCGTCGGCAACCAGCAGCGTCCGTGGGTGATCGGATCGGACACCCAGGGGCCGCCCGCGTTCGGGTGGAACTCGATCCGCGACTCCATCGCCGCCAAGCGCGTCTGGGGCGAGGCGCGCACGCCGATCGGCGAGCTGCGCTTCGGCCGCATGGCCGATCACTTCGGCATGGGCATGTTCACCAACGACGGCAACTGCCTGGACTGCGACGACGGCAACACGGTCGACCGCTTCCTCTTCGCCGTGAAGATCGCCAACCACGTGATCGCGCCGGCCCTCGACTTCATCTCCGAGGGGCCGACGAGCGCCGACCCCTCGACGCCGTGGCCGAACCCGCAGCCCTTCGATCGCACCCAGGCCGACGACGCGCGCCAGTGGGTGATCTCGATCCTGCGCCGGGACTCGGACGACGAGATCCGCAAGATGCGCGCGGCGGGCCGCGACACCTTCGTCAACTACGGCCTGCGCCTGGCGTGGAGGACGCAGCACTGGGACGCGCCCGCCCTCGAGGTCGGCGGCCCCGACAACGGCAACGCCGGCGGCGGCTCCCCGGAGCGGGCGACGCTCGACTCGGCGGCGTTCGTCCCCCGCGACGCCTGGACCCTGACCCCCGACGTGTGGTTCCGGCTGCTCTACAAGAAGTACCGCCTCGAGTTCGAGTTCGTGACCGTTCACGGGAAGCTGGGCAACCGCTTCCTCCCCGAGGGCAACAACAGCGACGTGGTCGGCGAGAACCAGGAGATCACCTTCAGCCAGTTCGGCGCGGTGATGCAGAACGAGGTGAAGCTCGTGGACGACAAGCTCTCCCTCGGCCTCGAGATCGGCTTCGCCTCCGGCGACGGAGCGCCCGGCTTCGGGAACCTGCCCGGGCGCCGCGCGATCAACGAGAACCACGACAGCCCGTTCACCGTCCGCGGTGATTGGGACGGCCCGCAGTTCAACTGCTCCGCCGCCACCTGCTCCGACAAGACGATCGACAACTTCCGGTTCAACTCCGACTACCGCGTGGACCTCATCCTCTTCCGGGAGATCCTCGGCACCGTCACCGACGCGCTCTACGTCAAGCCGAGCGTGCGCTACCTCATCACCGAGGGCCTCGACGTGAACTTCGCGGTGGTCTACTCCCAGGCGAACGCGAAGGAGTCGACGCCGACCCACAAGCGCCCGCTGGGCGTGGAGCTCGACGCCGGGATCAACTACGTCTCCGACGACGGCTTCATCTCCTCGATCGCCTACGGCGTGCTCTTCCCGCTCTCCGGCCTCGACCAGATCAACGCGAGCGGCTCGCCGGTGTCTGCCCAGTCCGCCCAGACCGTCCGCGGCTTCTTCGGCATCGTCTACTGATCGTGCGCGCGGCGGCCCTCCTTCTGGCGGCGCTGGCCTGCGGCTGCGGCATCAAGGCGCCGCCGCGCCCTCCCGGGGTCCCCGCCGCGTTGCGGGGCGAGGAGGGCGTCCGCTGCGAGGGCTGCCAGATCCCGGGGCCCGACGCCTACCCTTCGCCCTCCACGCCGTCGCCGAGCCCGGTGACCACGCCGGCGACGGCGCCTCCCGCTTCGCCCCTCGAGGGCACGCCCAAGGGCCTCCCCGGGGAGCCGGAGGCGCCGAGGACGCCGGAGGAGGGGGCGCCCACGGTCGACCCCGAGCCTGCTCCCCGCCCGGGCGAGGGCGGAGCGGACGAAGCGGCCCCGCCGGACGAAGTGGGCGGATCGGCGCGATGAGGGCTTGATCGCGCCCATTTTCGAGCGGAAGGTGCGGGGCGATTCCGGACCTGGAGGTTCGACGATGGAAACGAAGTTCGAAGGATCGTGGGTCGCGCTGGCGACGCCGTTCCGTGACGGGAAGCTGGACGAGGCGGCGTACCGCGCGCTCTGCGAACACCTCCTCGCCGAGGGGACCGACGGCCTGGTGCCCTGTGGCACCACCGGCGAGACGCCCACCTTGGAAGACGACGAGCAGCGGGCCTGCGTGCGCATCGCCGTGGAGGTCTCCCGGGCGCGGGGCCGCAAGGTGATCGCCGGAGCGGGATCGAACTCCACCGCCGCCACCATCCGCAACGTCGCCCGGGTGCGGGAGGACGGCGCCGACGCAGCGCTGGTGGTGACGCCCTACTACAACAAGCCCACCCAGGCCGGGCTCGTCGAGCACTACCGCGCCGTCGCGCAGGCCGTCCCCGGCTTCCCCATCGTGGCCTACGTCGTGCCCGGCCGCACCGGCGTCGATCTGCTCCCCGAGAGCTACCCGGCGCTTGCCGAGATCCCCGAGGTCGTCGCCGTGAAGGAGGCGACCGCGAGCCTGCAGCGGGTGATCGACATCCGCGAGAAGGTGGGCGATCGCTTCTCCCTCCTCTCGGGCGACGACTTCACGGTGCTGCCCTTCATCGCCTGCGGCGGACGGGGCGTGATCAGCGTGAGCGCCAACGTCGCGCCTCGTCACATGGCCGACCTCGTCCACGGCGCCCTCGAGGGGCGGATCGATCGGGCGGCGGCGCTGCAGGTGGAGATGAACGCGCTCCACCGGGCGCTCTTCCTCGAGTCGAACCCCATCCCGGTGAAGGCGGCCCTCCACCTCCTCGGGCGCTTCGCCGACGAGGTCCGGCAGCCGCTCCTCCCCGCGTCGGCGCCCGTGCGGGAGAAGCTGCGGGAGGCGCTCGCGGGCCTCGGGCTCTGCTAGCGTGCGCGCATGGTGAACGTGATCATCACCGGTGTCGCCGGGCGGATGGGCGGCGAGCTGATCCGCGCGGTGCGCGGCGATCCGGGGACGCGCCTCGTCGCAGGCACGATCCGGGCGCGGGGCCCCTCCGCCGAGCTGTCGTCCCGGCTGGCGGTGCCGGTGGACGACTCGCTCCAGGCGGCCATCGCCCGGGGCGCCGACGTCGTCATCGACTTCACGACCCCGCAGGCCACGGTGGAGCACGCCGCGGTCTGCGCCGACGCGGGCAAGGCGCTGGTCGTGGGGACGACCGGGCTCGGGGCGGCCGAGCTCGAGGCGATCGACCTCGCGGCCCGGCGGATCCCCATCGTGATCGCGCCCAACATGTCGGTGGGGATGAACCTGCTCTTCCGCCTCGTGGAGGAGGCGGCGCGGACGCTGCCCGGCTTCGACGCGGAGGTGGTGGAGATCCACCACCGGCACAAGAGGGACAGCCCCTCCGGCTCGGCGCTGCGCCTCGGCCAGGCGATCGCCCAGGGGCGGGGAGGCGGAGCGGCGGGCGAGCTGGTCCACGGCAGGCATGGCCTGGTGGGCGAGAGGCCCGCCGGCCCGATCGGGATGCACGCCGTGCGGGGCGGCGACGTGGCGGGCGATCACACCGTGTTCTTCCTAGGTTCGGGCGAGCGCGTGGAGCTCACCCACCGGGCCTCGAGCCGCGAGGCCTTCGCCGCGGGCGCGGTGCGGGCGGCGCGGTGGGTGGTGGGCAGGGAGCCCGGTCGCTACTCGATGCAGGACGTCCTCGCCGGCGGTGGGGCGGGCGGTGAAGGGAGGCGATCGACATGACCCGGATCGTGAGATTCGACGATGAGGGGACGCCGAGGTACGGGAGGGCCTACGGCGACGGCGAGGTGCAGGTCCTGTCGGCCGCGCCGTGGGCCGGCGGCGTCCCCGTGGGGCGCACGCTGGGTCTGAAGGGCCTGCGGCTCATGGCGCCCTGCGAGCCCACCAAGGTAGTCTGCGTCGGCCGCAACTACGCCGCCCACGCGCGAGAGCTCGGCAACGAGGTCCCCAAGGAGCCCCTGATCTTCATCAAGCCCGCGTCCAGCGTGATCGGGCCGGAAGAGGCGATCCGCCTGCCGTCGCAGTCCACCGACGTGCAGCACGAGGCGGAGCTCGCGATCGTGATCGGCAAGCGCTGCCGCGGCATCGCCGAGGGCGAGGCGCCCGGCTACGTGGCGGGCCTCACCTGCCTGAACGACGTCACCGCCCGGGACATCCAGCGGGCGGAGTCGCACCTCACCAGGAGCAAGAGCTTCGACACCTTCTGCCCCATCGGACCCTGGATCGTCGAGGGTTGGGACGTGGAGCCGCGGGCCGTGCGCTGCACGGTCGAGGGCGAGCTGCGCCAGGACGGAAACACCCGCGCCATGATCTTCGGGGCGGCGGCGCTGGTGGCATTCGTCTCGTCGGTGATGACCCTCGAGCCCGGCGACGTCATCGCCACCGGCACCCCAGCCGGCGTCGCCCGCATCGAGGCGGGGCAGCGGGTCGAGGTGGAGATCGAGCGGATCGGCACGCTGGCGAACCCCGTGATCGCCGAAGGCCGATGAGCCTGCGCGGGGCGATCGCGTACGTGGCCCTCGGCTCCAACCTCGGCGACCGGCTCGGCACCTTGCGGGAGGCGTGCGCCCGGATCGACGCCACCACCGGCCTGCGCGTCCTGCGTGCGTCCGGCGTCTGGGAGACGGCGCCCGTGGGACCGCCCCAGCCCGACTACCTCAACGCCGTGGTGGAGGTGGACGCCTGCCTCACGCCTCGTGCACACCTCGCGGCGCTGCAGCGGATCGAGCTGGCCTTCGGCCGCGTCCGCGATCCCGCCTCCCGCTGGACCGCCCGCACCCTCGATCTCGATCTGCTCTGGCAGGGAGGGCTGGAGCTCCGCAACGGCGAGCTGATCCTCCCGCACCCCCGCCTGGCCGAGCGCAGCTTCGTCCTCGCGCCGCTGGCGCAGCTCGCCCCCGGGCTCGTCGTGGATGGCCGCCAGGTGCGCGATTGGCTGGCCTCCCGCCCGGCGGCCGAGAGAGCGGGCGTCCGCGAGATCGGCCAGCTCCTCGATTGATCGCCGGGGCGGCGCGTGTCATGGGGCCTGCATGGCAGACAAGCGCCGATTCGAAATCTTCGCCCGGTTCCTCGCCGAGCGCTTCGACGCGCCACGGATCTTCGAAGTGGCCGGAGGGCAGGGGAGGCTGAACGAGGCGCTCACCGTCCTCGGGCGGGAGGTCACCACCTTCGACCTGCGCCACAAGCGGCTCCCCGTGCGCTACGCAGAGCGGATCTTCGACCTGGACGAGCCCTGCGAGTGCGATCTCGTCGTCGGCATGCACCCCGACGGCGCCACCCGCGTGATCATCGAGTACGCGGCGAAGCACCGCATCCCGTTCGCCGTCGTTCCCTGCTGCTCCGACAACGGGATGCCCTACAACCCGTGGCGCCGGCACCTCGCCGACCTCGCGCGGGAGCTCGGGTTCCCGATCGTCGAAGAGGTCGATCTGCCGATGGACGGCCGCGCCCGCGTGCTGATCGGTCGGCATGGCGGCTAATAGCTGAACGAGCACGACGACAACGCTTCCCCCCGACGCGCGGTCGTGCGATCGTTGGACGCTCACAGTGAGCGGAGGGGTCCCATGCGTCGTTCGGTATGGTTGTTGGCTTGTCTCGCCTTCTCCTGGTCTTGTGCGCATGCGACGGGTGGCAAGGAGGTGGAGAGCGCGAGCGCTCCCCCGCGCACCAAGTCCGACATCGAGATCAGCGTCGCAGGAAAGGGCGTGGATCCGGCGATCGCGAAGACTTGGCTCGCGTACGCATTGGCACAGGCGGAGTTGTGGATTCGTCCGGGGAAGACCGGATCGGTCGAGGATCGCTGGGGCGCCATGTCGTATGAGCTCGCCGGACGGGAGCTCCTCGCGAGCGCCTGGGTCGAGATGAAGTCCGAGGCCAAGACAGAGGACGCCTATTTGGACCTCATGGTCGACGTAGCGGAGGCTGGGCTCCTCCCCGAGTACGTCCTCGCGTTCCTGTCGCAGCCCGGCTGGTATGTGCCTCCGGCGGTGGTCGCGAAGCTGGACTTCGATCGATTCGCCGCCTGGGCTCCCGCCCACCTGGGAGCGGGCGAACACTTCGGCCTCCGGGGTGCGTGGGTGACCCGCCAGGGGGGCCAGCCGCTGTTCGAGCCCGCGCCCGGCTCGTGGGCCGAGCGCCTTCGCCAGATGACCGATGAGCGCTGCGCCGAGGAGGAACCCAAACTCGCCGCCATCATCTCCCGTTGGGAGGCCGAGCGCACCGCGCTCGGAGGTGTCGTTCCAATCGCGGCTGCCGATCGGGCGTCGTTCGTCGACGAGGTTCGCGCAATGTCGTCGTCACCTCGGGCGCGGGAACACGGGATCCTGTGGGTGTCTCCGACGATCGGGTTGGCCCACTTCCAGGCGGGCTTCTGCGCGAACGCGCGAAACGATTCCGCACGCGCTGTCGATCTCGTCGGTCGTGCCCTCGAACTCGAACCGCGGCGGGCGCACTACCTGGGCGAGCTGGTTCACTCGCTCATGGTCGCGAGACGATTCCCGGACGCTCTCCTGGCGATCGAGGAGGGCCTCTCGTGGATCAGGTCCCCCTGCGAAGTCGCAGGCCTTCTGCGCCGCCGAGGTTACGTCTATGTCGAGTTGAAAGAGCACACACTCGCTCGGGTCGCTTACATTCAATCCCTCGAATTCGAGCCCGGGAACGAGCACGCGAAGAACGAGCTTCGCCTCATCGAGTCGATCCTTCGGGCGTCCGGGGACACGCCGGGCCGAGACGTCCTCACCGAGCCGTTGAAGGCGGGGCCGGTGATCCAGCATCGCTGCGAGTAGCTCCTCGCCCGATCAGCGCAGGTCACGCAGCTGCCGGACCTCGTCCTCGGAGAGGCGGATCTTCGCGGCGGCGCAGTTCTCCTCCAGGTGCTTCACGGAGCCGGTGCCGGGGATCGGGAGCATCACCTTCGACGAGGCGAGGAGCCACGCCAGCGCGACCTGGGAGGGAGTGGCCTGGTTGCGCTTGGCGACCTCGGCGAGCGGGCTCCCCTCGAGGCCCTCCACGCCGAGCGGCCGCCACGGGATGAACGCGACGCCCCGCTCCTCGCACCACTCCAGCACGTCCTGGGACGAGCGGTCCGCGAGGTTGTACCGGTTCTGCACCGACACGACCTTCACCAGCGCGGCCGCCAGCTCGAGCTGCTTCACGTCGAAGTTGCTGACGCCGATGTGGCGGATCTTTCCCTCGCGCTGCAGCTCCGCGAGGGTGCCGAGCTGCTCCTCCAGCGGCACCTTCGAATCGGGGGCGTGGAGCTGGTAGAGGTCGATGCGCTCGACCTTCAGGCGCTTCAGGCTCCCGTCGCAGGCCTCGCGCAGATGCTCCGGCCTGCCGTCGCGCTTCCATTCGTCTGGGCCCGGACGGACGAGGCCGCCCTTGGTGGCGATGACCAGGCCCTTCGGATAGGGGGCGAGGGTCTCCCCGATGAGGCGCTCCGAGACGTCCGGGCCGTAGGAATCGGCGGTGTCGACGAGGTTCACGCCCAGCTCCAGCGCCCGCCGCAGGACCTTCCTGGCCTCCTCCAAGTCCGGAGGCTCGCCCCAGATCCCCTGGCCGGTGATCCGCATGGCGCCGAAGCCCAGCCGGTGAACGGGAAGGTCGCCCCCGAGCGCGAACGTCCCTGCCTGCTCCACGCCCATGTCTCGTCTCCCGCGAAGGTCCTCGTGAACGTAGCGAGGGAGAGTCCGCCATTTCAAGTGTGCCGCCGCGTTCGCTCGGGGCGCGCGGAGGATCGGTCGGCTCGGCGACATGCGCCGGCGATGGGCGCCTTGCCGGCCCCTCTTCGCGCCTGCACGGTGCGAGGGCGGCGCCGCAGCCGGCGGCGGCATTCAAGGAGGAGGTGAGCGAATGGCGAAGGTCGATTACACCATGGAGAACGTGGAGCGGTGCCAGTGCGGCAAGTGCCCCGTGTACCTGTCGAGCGCGTGCGCCAAAGCGAAGAACGCGACGATCACCGACTGGACGAAGCTCCCTCCTGCCGACCTGATCGAGGGCATCTACTGCGCCGAGGCCGTGGGAAAATCGAAGTGCGACGACCTGGACTCCACGCTCCAATGCCAGTGCCCGACGTGTCCGGTGTGGGAGGACTGCGGACTCGACGGCACCTACTTCTGCATCCGCGGATCGGCCGGATAGTTCGGCCTTTCGAGTTCATGTCGGCCTCCCGCTCATGTTAGGCAAGGGCGAAGGAGGATCCACATGCGTCTGCGCATCGCTTCGCTCGTCTTCGTCGTCGCTTCGTTCACCGCCTGTGCCCACGCGTCAGACACGGGATCCGCGTCCGCATCGCCAGCCCTGGAGGCCACCGTCCCCTCCACGCCGGCGGGCGAGCGGCTCGCCTGGTTCCTGGACCTGATGAACGAGCGCCGCGGAGAGATCTCGGTTTCGGAGGCGGAGGCGGCGCTCACGCCGGCCTTCCTCGCCCAGGTCCCGGCCTCGCAGTTCGCAGGGCTGACCAAGCAGCTCGGCGGCCAGCTCGGGAAGCTCGCGCTTACGTCGGTGCAGGAGATCTCGCCCCATGCCCTGGTGGCGTTCGTCACGTCGGGGGACGCGCGGCTCAAGATCGGGTTGGACGTCGAGGCCGAGGAGCCCCACAGGTTCATCGGCCTCAACATCCGCCCTGCGAAGCCCGAGCACCCCAGGCCGGCGAGCTGGGAGGCGGCCGAGTCGGAGCTGTCCGAGGTGGCAGCGACGGCGAACCTCCTCGCCGCGCGGATCGAGGGCGGTCGGTGCGAACCTCTGCGCAGCGTGAACGGGGAGGCTTCCCTCGCCCTGGGCTCGACCTTCAAGCTCTACGTGCTCCTGGCCGCTGCGGACGCCGCGTCGGCGGGGAAGCTGGACTGGAAGGCGCCGCTCGCGGTCCGGGACGAGTGGAAGAGCCTGCCCTCCGGCGTGATGCAGAACGAGGCCGCAGGGAAGGAGATCGCGGTCGAGCAGGTGGCGCGGCAGATGATCTCCATCAGCGACAACACTGCCACCGATCACCTGCTGCGCACCGTCGGGCGCGAGGCGGTCGAGGCGGCGATGGCCCGCACCGGCCACGCCGCGCCCCAGGCGAACCGTCCGTTCCTCTCCACCCGCGAGCTCTTCCACCTCAAGCTCGGCGATCAGGCGGGTCGGGACGAATACCTCGCCGCCGACGAGGCAGGGCGAAGGGCGCTGCTAGCGAAGCTCGAGGCCGCCGCGCTGCCCGACCTGGCGGCCGCGTCGTCGTGGAAGAAGCCGAGGGCCATCGACACGCTGGAGTGGTTCGCGACCCCGGCCGATCTCTGCCGCGCGATGGTGGCGCTGAAGGAGGCCGGCAGCGCCGAGGGATCGCCGGTCCTCGGGATCCTCGGCCAGAACCCCGGGGTGCGCTACGACAAAGAGCGGTGGGCGTACGTGGGCTTCAAGGGGGGCTCGGAGCCCGGCGTGATGAACCTCACCTTCCTGCTGCGCCGCAAGGCCGACGACGCCTGGTTCTTCCTTTCGGTGGGCGCGAACGACACGAAGGAGGGGATCGACGGCGACGTGCTGGTGGCGGTCGCGGAAGGGGCGATCGCGCTCCTGGCCGACTAAGGAGCCCGTAGCGGTAACGCTGCCTACTGCGGCGAACGATCCGGGGGCTGCGTGCGACGTGCTCCCTCTTCGCTCCTGCGGCGTAGCTACGGCTACGCCTCGTCGCTCATCGGTGCGCGCGCCGCCCTCGCTCCCCGCCTCGTCCGCCTCGCTACGGCGGTTACCGCAACAGGCTCCTGCTTCCCCGTCGCGGCCGGGCGCCAAAGGCGCTGCAAATCGCAGCGCCTTTGGGAGAGCCGCGCCCCTGGCAGCGGATCAGATCGGCCGGCGCCGCAGCGCGATGCGCCCGTTCTCCACCCGGACGTCGAAGGTCGGCTGGGCGAACGGCGACGGGCCGTGCAGCACCGCGCCGTCGGCGAGGCGGTAGGTCGAGCCGTGGCAGGCGCAGACGATGGAGCCGTCCTCGAGGCGCCCCTGCGACAGCGGGCAGCCCGCGTGGCCGCAGGTGTCCTCCATCGCGTACAGCTCGCCCTGGTGCCGGACCATCATCACCGGCACGCCATCGACCTCGGCGCGGGTGGGCCGCTCGGGTGGCAGGTCCGCCTCCGCCATCGCCGGCGTGAACTGCTTGAGGCCCCCCGACCAGGCGGTGCGATCGACCTGTGTCCCCAGCCTGTACACGAGGTTGCCGCCCAGGTAGGCCGCCGACATCGCGGTGCCGAGGCCGAGGAGCGACATCAGCTTGGCGCCCCGCCAGCCGCGGCCGCGGCCGATCACGGAGCCGATCTGCAGCAGGAGGGCGACGGTGTTGGTTGCGCCGTGCACCAGGCCGATGCGCCGCTGCTCCTTGTTCGTGTCGGACCAGTCGGCGAGACCCGAGAGCGCCGCGCCCACCGCGCCGGCGATGCCTACGAGGAGCGAGGCCCTGGCGCCGCGGTCGAGGTTGGTCCGGCCGGTCGCCGTGGCGGCGTCGAACGCCACCGCGGCCGTCCAGGTCCCCAGCGGGAGATCCGTGAAGATCGGGTGCAGCGGGTGGCCGAGCCAGGTGCCGTTCAGCAGGTCCTTCGCCACCCGGCCGCCGGGGGAGGAGAGGAGCTGGCGGACGCTCCGCTGCAGGGGCCTCGCGACCTTGTCCACCCGATCGGCGCTCGTGATCATCTCGAGCTCGCGCACGCCGAGACCGGCTACGCGGCGGCCCATCGGCCGGCGCCTCGCCCTGGGCCGCAGCTCCAAAGGATTCGTTCGCATCCCCCTCACCCCCGTCTTGCGGCGCTCGACGATGGACCGCGCCCCAACGGCGCGGGTTCGTCGTCCCGTTCCAGGAAGCTAGGGGCGGCTCCGGCGATCGCCACGGAGCGCGCGCAGGGCGGGCCGGTGCTAGAGCAGGCGGGCGGGGGTGATCGGGCGGTCACGCAGGGGCCCGAGCGCTCGGGCCTTCGTCAGAACGCCTTCGCGGCGAGGAGGTCCTGCACGTCGAGCAGGCCGACGGGGCGCATCCGCTCGTCTACCACGGGGACCTGATCGATCCGCGCGGAGCTCAAAACCTGGGCTGCCTCGATCACCAGCATCTCGGGGTGCACCGTGCGCGGGTCGCGGCACATCACCTCGCCGATGGTGCCCTCCAGCGCCGACACGCCCTTCTCGAAGAGCCGGCGGAGATCGCCGTCGGTGAAGATGCCGACCAGCTTGCCGCGCTTGTCGATGACGTTGGTGGCGCCGGGCTTGCCCGGGGTCTGGGTCATCACCGCCACGGCCTTCGCCAGGGGTTCGTCCTCGCGGACCACCGGGTTCGAGTCGCCGCGGCGCATCGCCTCCGACACCCGCATCACCTTCTTGCCGAGGGCGCCGCTCGGGTGCACCAGGGCGTAGTCGTCGTTGCCGAAGGAGCGGTGCTCCATCACCGTCATCGCCAGGGCGTCGCCCATCACGAGGAGCACGGTGGACGACGCGGTGGGCGCGAGCCCGAGCGGGCAGGCCTCCTCCACCTTGCCGATGTCGAGGATGATGTCCGCCTTCTCCGCCAGGGGAGAGAAGAGATCGCCGGTCATCACGATCGTCCTGGCGCCGATGCGGGTCACCGGCCCCATCAGCCGCACGATCTCCTCCGTCCGGCCGCTGTTCGAGAGCGCGAGCACCACGTCGTCCGCGGTGACGCGGCCCAGGTCGCCGTGGAGGGCCTCGGCCGGGTGCAGGTAGAGCGAGGGCGTGCCCGTCGAGGCGAAGGTCGCCGAGATCTTCTGGGCGACGAAGCCTGGCTTGCCGAGGCCCGTGACGACGAGGCGGCCCTCGCACGCCAGGATCATCTCCACCGCCTTGGCGAAGGAGCCGCCCAGGCGCGGGCGCAGCGACTCGATCGCGGCGAGCTCGGCCTCGATCACGCGCCTGCCGGCGACCACGAGCTCGTGGGCCGAGGGTGCGTTCTCCGGGTGGCGGACCTTGCGCGCGGGAGCCTTGCGGGTGGCGGTGCGGCCGGCAGGCTTGGCCTTTCGGGCGGTCACGGGCTTGGGGCGGGTCGTCGAGTTGTTCTTGCGGGTGGCCATCGTGGCGCGGTCGTACCACCGGGACCGGCATCTCGTCGAGAGGGCGGCCGCCCGGGCGCCGAAGCGGCGGGCGTCCGCGCTGTGATATAGGCCGCCAGCGACCCTCATCGACCCCGGCCCTGCCGCCCCCGGGGAGGAGCTTTCGACATGCAGTTCTTCATCGACACCGCCGACATCGCCGAGATCAAGAAGGCCCACTCCATGGGCGTCCTCGACGGCGTGACCACCAACCCCTCGCTGATCGCCAAGACCGGCAAGCCGTTCCACGACGTGATCCGCGAGATCTGCGAGCTCGTCGACGGGCCGATCTCCGCGGAGGTCGTCTCCACCGACCATGCCGGGATCGTCGCCGAGGGGCGCGAGCTGGCGAAGATCCACTCGAACATCGTGGTGAAGGTGCCGCTCATCGTGGAGGGCCTGAGGGCCGTGAAGACCCTCTCGTCCGAGGGCATCAAGACGAACGTCACCCTCTGCTTCAGCCCGACCCAGGCGCTCCTCGCCGCCAAGGCCGGCGCGACCTACATCTCGCCGTTCGTGGGCCGCCTCGACGACATCTCCTTCGACGGCATGGAGCTCATCCAGCAGATCCGCGAGATCTACGACAACTACGGCTTCGACACCGAGATCCTGGTGGCGAGCGTGCGCAACCCCGTGCACGTGCTCAACGCCGCCCGCGTCGGCGCCGACGTGGCGACCTGCCCGCTCTCCGTGATCGAGCAGCTCGCCAAGCACCCCCTCACAGACATCGGCCTCGCGAAGTTCCTGGCCGACTGGGAGAAGGTGCCGAAGGCGAAGTGAGCCGACGGTTCACTTGAAGCAAGACGAGCGCCGCGCTCGCCTTCGGGCGGGGCGGCGCTTCGTTCATTCGGGGCTGCGGACGAGGACCGAGTAGTCGGCGGGGAGGTCGTGGCCCAGCGCCAGGACGGGCCGATTCCGGTCGATCGCCAGTGACATCCCCCCGCCGCTCGGCGTCGAGACGAAGCACTCGCCGGGCCCGACCTGCGACCAGGCCGTGCCGTTCCACCGCGACACGAAGGCGGTGCCCTCGTCGTTCGAGTCGATCTCACCCCAGGCGACGATCGGCTCCCCGGTCTGGTCCAGGACCAGATCGACCACGCCCATCCCGTGCGGGCGCTTCGACACGACGGGCTCTCCTCCCAGGGGCTCCCACGCCTCGCCGTCGAAGCGAAGTACGTGCAGCGCGGAGAGCGGGGTCCCCCCGCCGAGCTTCATCTCTTCCACGGCGACGATCGCTCGGCCCGCCCCGTCGACCGCGAGCTTCGGCCTCCTGTGGACGGTGCCCGAGGGCGGCACGGGGAGCGGATCCTCGGGCGAGAAGGGGATCCAGGCCGCGTCGGTCCATCGATGGACCCGTAGAGCCGAATCCATCACCCACGCGACCAACACGCCGCCCTGCTTGTCGATCGCGACTGCAGGCTCTTCGGCGAAGGAGGATCCCTCCTCGCCGCCTTGCCGGCCGTTCGGGCCTGCGGCCACCTGGGCGGCGTAGGCCGTTTCCGGGAGTCCCTCCGCACCCAAGAGTTCCCAGTCGGATCCGGTCCAGCGCTTGACGAGGATCCGCCGCTCCGGCAGCGGGCTCGTCGGCATGCACGTCACCTGCTCGGTCCACGCCACCACCGGGTTCCCCACGCCGTCCACGCCGAGCGCCGGCTCACTCGCATCGCATCCGGGCTGCAGGTTGAGGTTCGCGCCGCCGAGCCGCTGCCACACGGTGCCGTTCCAGCGACGCACGTTCAGGCGCGCCGGCTCGTCCTCGCCCATCGATCGTTCGGTCCAGGCGACGACGGGCCGATCGTTCGGCGTCAGTGCGAGGGCTGGAGGGAAGGCGATGAAACCACTCTCGTCCGTCGGATCCGGAAAGGTCGTCCACGTGGTTCCCGTCCACCTGCGCACCCGGACGCGGCCCACCGGGTCGAACCCCGACCCCTGGTCGGCCCAGGCCACGACGGGCCTTCCGTCCGGGAGCGACGCTGCGACCGGATGGAAGCCGTAGGGCCCCCCCTCGTTCAGCGCACCGCCGAGGCCCTTCCAGTCCGAGACGACCAGGCGATGCCGGGCCTGCACCATGGAGTTGCCGGCGACGTCGGTGACGCCTTGGTTCAACGTGACGGCGAGGCGATCGGGGCTCTGCGTCCCCTGCACCTTCAGCCCGAGGATCCAGCTCCTCTCCGTGTAGTTCACCGTCCGGCGCGCGGGCGCGCCCCGCTCGGACTCCACGAGCACCGACTCGTCGTTCAGCGACGCGGGCAGCAGCGGCTCAGAGAGGTTGAACTGGAGGTCCGAGAGGTCCCGGGTGGAGACGAACGACTTGAACGTGGGCGACACGATCGGCGGGTTCCTGTCGACGTTGACGTTGAGGACGTTGCTCATGACCTCGTGGAACGCGTAGGTCGCCCTCGCCTCGATCGCGAAGGTCCCGTCGAAGATCCCCGAGAGATCCCAGGTGTAGGTCTCTCCCGACATCGTCATCCAGGCGGCGCCGTTGCGGAGGAGCTCGAGCTTCTGCGGGTGTCCTTCCGCCTCGACGCGGAAGACGATCGGCACGTTGGTGATCACCACCTTGCCGGCGACGCCGTCGACCGAGAGATCGACCCGCTCCATCGCGGCGCGCGCGGTCCAGAGCCACGAGGTCGGGGCCAGGCGGTTGCCCGCCAGGTCCGTGATCCCGTCCGTAAGCTCGAGGCGGTGGTTGCCCTCGCCGAGGTTCCCCTTGGGCGCGACGGAGAGGAGGCGCTGATCCGACGCGAGCATGAGGTTCGCCTGGATGGTGGCGTCGCCCGACGACAGCCGCACGGACGATGCGTCGATCGACGAGAGGAGGATCGGCTCGGTGAAGTTGACTGAGATGCCGTATGTGTCGGCGAGCAGCACTTCCATCGGCTCCGGGCTGCGGCTCTGGATCCCGGGGGGCGTGCGGTCCACCACGATCGTCACGCTCCCGCTCGTCGCCTCCACGTCCCCGGCGCGGGCGATCGCCGAGATCTCCCAGCGCCCTTCCGGATCCCTCGTCGTGTCCCAGTCGACCGCACCGGTGTCGTCGACCTCCACCCAGGGTTCACCGTTGCGGACGAGCCGGACCTCCTCCGGCGGCGTCCCCGTGACGGCGACCTCCAGGCGGACGGTGCCGTTGGTGTGGATCGTCCCACCTTCTTGCAGGAGCTCTATGGCGAGCTCCACGGGCGGGGGTTCCGGCCCCTCCGACGAACAACCGTACGCGACGCCCAGCGCGAGGGCCGCAGCCACGAGAGATCTGCCGTCCATGTGCCTTGCCTCCCCTATGAAGCAGACATCGTCGGGGCTTCGAGCCAGGGGAGTCAAGGAGGGGCGGGAGCGGACTCGCCCGCCCTGCCGGGCCGGGCGGTGAGGGCGGCGCCGGCGGAGGCCGCGCATACGCACGCCACGGCGAGCCACTGCGCCGGGCCGAGGCGCTCGTCGAGGAAGACGAGGCCCGCCAGCGCCGCCACGGCAGGCTCCAGGCTCATTAGGATCCCGAAGGTGCGGGCGGGCAGCGCCTTCAGCGCGAACATCTCCAGGGTGTAGGGGAGGGCGCTGCCGAGGAGGGCGACCACCAGACCGAGGCCCAGCAGCGGCGGCGTCGCCCGATGGAGCAGGCCGTCGGCGAAGGCGAAGGGGAGGACCACCAGCGTCGCGACGAGCATGCCGGCGGTGACGCTCTCACCCTCCGTGACTACGCTCGAAACGCGGCCCCCCGCGACGATGTACGCCGCCCAGCAGCCGCCGGCGAAGAGGGCGAGCGCGACGCCGAGGGGATCGAGGGCAGCGGCCGATCCCTCCCAGGGCGCGATCAGCGCGATGCCGGCGCCGGCGAGCACCACCCACGCGAAGTCGGCGGGGCGTCTCGACCCGAAGAGCGCGACGCCCAGGGGGCCCACGAACTCGAGGGTGACGGCGAGGCCCAGCGGGATGCGGGCGAGCGCCTCGTAGAACGCCAGGTTCATGCCGCCCAGCGCGACGCCGTAGGGTGCGATCGCCCGCCACTCGCGCGCCCGGAAGCGCCACGGCCGCGGGCGGAAGGCCGCGAGCAGCAGGAGCGAGGCGAACACCAGCCGCACCCCGGACGTGCCGGAGGGGCCCAGGCCCGGGAAGAGCTCCTTCGCGAGGGACGCGCCAACCTGCACGCTGGCGATGGCGACGAAGAGGAGGGGAACAGCGGGGACGCGGCTGCGGGACATGGAGGCGCGAGACAGTACTGCCGAGACCTTCCGATGGCGACACGATCGCCGATTCCTCGGCGGGAGCGCTTGACGAGGGGACCCGGCGTCTGTATCTGAATGAATCCTCATTCAGCGTTACGGAAGGGCGACCGAGAGTGGCGGAAGGGACGGCGAACGCGCGGGAGCAGGCGAAGGGCGACAAGCGCGCCCGCATCGTCGAGGCCGCAATCCGGGTCTTCGCCGACCGCGGCTTCCACCGCGCCACCGTCGCCGAGGTCGCCCGCGAGGCCGACGTCGCCGACGGCACCATCTACCTCTACTTCAAGAACAAGGACGACCTGCTCGCCTGCCTGTTCGAGGAGCGGATGGCCGAGCTCAACGCCTTGATGACGGCGGAGCTCGAGAAGGTGGACGGCGCCCTCGAGCGGGTGCGGTGCTTCGTCAAGACGCACCTGCGGATGGTGCGGGAGCGGCCCGCGCTGGCCCAGGTGCTGATTGTGGAGCTGCGCCAGTCCGCGCGCCTCATCAAGGCCCACAAGGCGACCGGCTTCGCGTCCTACCTCGACATCATCGGCGGCATCGTCGAAGGAGGCGTGGAGGATGGGAGCATCCGCGCGACCGTCGACGCCAAGGCGATCCGCCGCGCGATCTTCGGCGCGCTGGACGAGGTGGCCCTGTCGTGGCTCCTCGGCGGGCGCCGCTTCGACCTCGGCAAGAACGCCGAACAGCTCGCCGATCTCTTCGCCCGCGGCCTCGCCGCCTAAAGGAGCAGCCATGGATTTCCAGCTTTCGCCCGAGCAGATCGCGCTGCGCGACACCGCCCGCAAATTCGCCCGCGAGGAGATGGCGCCGGTCGCCAAGGGCTACGACCACACCGGCGAGTTCCCGCTGCCGGTGATCGAGAAGGGCTTCGAGCTCGGCCTCATGAACATGACGCTGCCGGTGGAGCTCGGGGGCCTCGGCCTCTCCCACGTCGAGCAGGCGCTCGTGGTGGAGGAGCTGGCCGGCGGCTGCGCGGGCATCTCCACGTCGATGATCGCCAACGATCTCGCGCTGCTCCCGATCCTCATCGGCGGGAGCGACGAGCAGAAGGAGCGGCTGGTGAAGCCGTTCAGCGAGAAGCTGCGCTTCGCCTCGTTCGGCCTCACCGAGCCCGGCGCCGGATCGGACGTGTCGGGCCTCGCCACCACCGCGGTGCGCGACGGCGACCACTACGTCCTCAACGGCTCGAAGATGTGGATCACGAACGGGGGCCACGCCGACCAGTTCTCGATCTTCGCCACCGTGGACAAGAAGGCGGGGCGCAAAGGGATCACCTGCTTCGTGGTGGAGGGGCGCCCCGAGGGGCTCTCGTCCGGCCACCACGAGGACAAGCTGGGGCAGCGGGCGTCGAACACCGTGGCCCTCACCCTCGAGAACGTCCGGGTGCCGGTGGCGAACCGCATCGGCGAGGAGGGGCAGGGCTGGGAGATCGCCATGGCGACCCTGGACAACTCCCGTCCGCTGACGGCGATGCTCGCGGTGGGCATCGGCCAGGCGGCGCTGGAGCACGCCATCGCCTACGCCAAGGAGCGCAAGCAGTTCGGGCAGCCGATCGCCAACTTCCAGGGGATCCAGTTCATGCTCGCGGACATGGCCACCGAGCTCCACGCGGCGCGGCTGCTGTCGTACGAGGCGGCAGCGCAGCTCGACGCGGGCCTGCGCAACACCCTGGTGTCGTCGTACGCGAAGCGTTTCGCCGCGGACACGGCCATGAAGGTCTGCACCGACGCGGTGCAGATCTTCGGGGGCTACGGCTACTCGAAGGAATATCCGGTGGAGAAGCTCTTCCGGGACGCGAAGCTCATCCAGATCTACGAGGGGACCTCGCAGATCCAGCGGATGGTCATCGCCCGGGAGCTCTTGAAGGGTTGATGCAACGACACCGCGGCCTTATCTGGCGCGTACACGTATCGAAGGAGGCGACGAGGTGAAGATCCTTTGCGCAGTGAAGCGGGTCGAGGACCCGGAACAGAAGATCAAGGTCAAGCCGGACGGCAGCGGGATCGTCCTCGACGGCATGAACTACAAGCCGAACCCCTACGACGAGATCGCCGTGGAGGAGGCCCTGCGGCTCAAGGAGAAGCAGGGCGGCGGCGAGGTCGTGGTGGTGTCGATCGGCGACGACAAGTTCGTCACCGAGCTGCGCCACGCCCTGGCCATGGGCGCCGATCGCGGCATCCTGGTGAAGCTCGCCTCGCCCACCGACTCCGATGGCGCGGCGCGGCTCCTCGCCAAGGTGGTGGAGAAGGAGAAGCCCGACCTCGTCATCTGCGGCCGCCAGGCGGTGGACGACGATCAGGCCCAGACGGGCCAGCTCCTCGCGGAGTACCTCGGCTGGGGCCAGGCCACCTTCGCCGCGAAGGTGGAGAGCCTCGAGTCCGCCGAGGAGAAGAGCAAGACCCCCGGCCTCCAGATCGACGGCAACCACGTCAAGGTGATCCGGGAGGTCGACGGCGGCCTCGAGATCGTCGACGTGGAGCTGCCCGCGGTGGTGACCACGGAGCTGCGGCTCAACATGCCGCGCTACGCGTCGCTCCCCGGGATCATGAAGGCGAAGAAGAAGACCATCGAGGAGCTCGGCGCCGACGCCCTGGGCGTGGACGTCACCCCGAAGGTCAAGGTCCGCAAGCTGGAGAGCCCGCCGGCGCGCAAGGGCGGCGTGAAGGTCGCCGACGTCGCGGCGCTCATGGACAAGCTCAAGAACGAGGCGAAGGTCATCTGACCGCTCGGCGCTCCCGCCCGAAAAGAGAGGAAAAACGATGTCGAACGTACTGGTCATCGCCGAGCAGCTCGAGGGCAAGCTGAAGAAGTCCTCGCTCCACGCGCTCTCGGCAGGCATGCAGCTCGCCGGTCGCACCGGCGGCAAGGTCGTCGCCCTGCTGATGGGCAAGGGGATCGGCGACGCGGCCGCGGAGCTCGCCGCCCACGGCGCGGAGGTGTGGTCCGCCGACGACGCCAAGGTCGAGCACGCCCTCGCCGAGACGTACTCCAAGGCGATCGAGAAGGCGGTGAAGGACGCCGGCGCCTCCCACGTGGTCGCGGCCACCACCTCGCAGGGGAAGGACGTCCTCCCGCGCGTGGCGGCGCGGCTGTCGGCGGGCATGGCCTCCGACGTGATCGCCTTCGGCGGCAGCGGCGCGGAGATCACCTTCAAGCGGCCCATGTGGGCGGGCTCGGTGATCGCGGAGGTGGAGATCGGCACGCCGGTGAAGCTCCTCACCGTCCGCACCACCGAGTTCCCGGCCGCGGCGAAGGCGCCTGCTTCCGCCGAGGTGAAGGCCTTCGCGCTCCCGGATCTCGGCGCCCCGAAGACGAGGTTCGTCGAGTTCCGCCAGGTGAAGAGCGCCAGGCCCGAGCTCACCGAGGCGCGGGTCGTCGTCTCCGGCGGCCGCGGCACCAAGGGCGACTTCAAGCCCGTGGACGGCCTCGCCGACGAGCTCGGCGCTGCGGTGGGCGCGTCCCGCGCGGTGGTGGACGCCGGCTGGGTCCCCAACGACTACCAGGTCGGCCAGACCGGCAAGACGGTGGCGCCGGAGCTGTACATCGCCCTCGGCATCTCGGGCGCGATCCAGCACATCGCCGGCATGAAGGGCTCGAAGGTGATCGTGGCGGTGAACAAGGATCCCGACGCCCCGATCTTCCAGATCGCCGACTACGGCCTGGTGGGCGATCTCTTCCAGATCGCGCCGCAGCTCCAGGAAGCGATCAAGAGCTCGAAGTAACGACACCCGCCCAGGGCGCCGCCACCCGCACGGCGGCGCCTTGGCCCGGAGCGTTCGACGCAAGCGCACTCGCGCCGCTGGCGCGACCCGACGAGGACCGTCCCCACGGACGGGGGGCCTCGACGCGCGCCATAGGAGGAAGCTGGATGCCCGATCGCGGAGGCGACGAGGCGATCGCGAGGCTCGGCGTACATCGGATCGCGGTGCCGATCCCGTTCCCCCAGGCCGGCGGCCCGGTGAACGTGGTGGCGGTGGAGGAGGACGGCGGAGGCATCGCCCTCTTCGACTCCGGCCTCGGCACCGACGAGGCGGAGGGAGCGCTGCGGGCGGGGCTCGCCGCCAAGGGCTTCCGCTACGAGGACGTCCGCCGGATCTTCATCACCCACGGTCACGTCGATCACTACGGCCTCGCCCGGAAGATCCGCGACGCCTCCGGCGCCGAGGTCTTCGTGCACCCCCGCGACCGGGCGAAGGTGTCGCTGCCGGTGCACTGGATCGAGGGGAAGGAGCGCCACGCCGCCTACCTCGATCGCTGCGGCGTGGAGCGGACGAGCGTCGAGGAGATGCTCACCATCGCGACCCTCCAGGATCGCCTCGCCGGCAGGCTCGAGGCGCCGCTCGGCGACCTCGAGGAGGGGCAGGCGCTCTCGTTCGCCCGCTGCGAGGCGACGATCCTCGAGGCGCCGGGACATACGCCGGGCCTCGTCTGCGCGCTCCTTCGCTCGCATGGGGAGGACGGCCCGCCCGTGCTCGTCGCCAACGACCACCTCCTGGAGAAGGTCTCGCCCAACCCGATCTTCGAGGTGCTCCCCGGGGGCGAGCGGTTCCGCGCCCTGCCCACCTACTTCGAGAGCCTGGCCAGGGTGCGGGACCTCGACCTGTCCTGGGTGATCCCCGGCCACGACGCCTGCTTCCGGGACCACCGGCGGATCATCGATGGGCTCGTCGCCTTCTACGACCGCCGGCAGGAGAAGATCTTCGGCTTCCTCCCGCCGGAGGGGGCCACGCCCATGGATCTGGTGCGCTCGATCTTTCCCAAGGCCACGCCCTTCGACACCTTCCTGATGATGGGGGAGATCCTCGGCAACCTCGATCGCCTCGAGGAGAAGGGCAGGGCGGGGATGATCGAGCGGGGCGGGCGGATGCGGTGGTACCGCCGATAGGGGAAGTGTCTCCTACCTTGCATTCCAACGCCGGTCGGTTTACCAAACGCAGCGGATCGGGCGACGGGGTGTGGGTCTAGGAGAGCGAACATGCGTTCCCTGAGCTAGCGCCTCACGCCCTCATTCCCCAACGAGCCGCATTCGCGCCGGCCGCGGTGCCATCTTTCGCGTGGAGTCTTTTGCGAAGGGGGGACAACCGGGCGATGGCCGGGCACACGCTCGCCTGCAACGTCTACATCGATTCCCCGCTGGGTCCTCGCGAGATCGCCTGGATGGCGCGGGACCGGCATCCAACCGTCCATGGTGAACGGCGGGTGGTCGTCGGAGCGCTGGAGATCGACCTGTTCAAGAACGCCCCCCGGCCGAAAGCGAAGCACGAGCGCCCGCACGGCCCCGCCAACGACGATCCGCTCGACTACCCCACCTGCCTCTCGATCGTCCCCACGCCGGGCGCGACGGAGGAGTCGTTCGGCCGCGACCTCGCGTGGCTGATCAACCGCTTCCGCAACCCGCCGGAACGCAAGGCCGTCGCGATCTGCGACTACCCTGCGCCGCTGCCCGAGCGGACCCTGGAGCTGGTGCTGGACGCGAGCGTCCCGGGGCGGCTGGTCTTCACCCACCGCGGCCTCGACGATCCCCACCGCTTCCTCGACTGGGCGCAGATCCGCCGCGAGCTCTTCGCCTTCGCCTACGTGGACCGGCCCGCCGCGATCTTCGAGCCCACTGGCCTCGAGTCCCTGAGCAGCCGCATCCGCCGCGACTGGATGGACGAGTTGGGCGGCGAGAGCGTGATCGTCACCATCGACGAGGACTACCTCAACTGGTACCTCGCCAAGAAGAAGCGGATCCTCGTGGAGAGCCTCGTGACCTTCGTGCCGCGCTGCACCCACGAGCTGCTCGTCGAGACAGCGGAGGAGTCCAGCTTCGTCTCGAAGGGCGATCTCTTCCTCGCCTCGCTGGAGCCCGGCGACGTCGAGGGGGCGCGCGAGCTCCTGCGCGCCGTCGCCCTCACCGAGTGGGTCGACGACGACCTCCCCGCCATCGACGTGGAGGCGATCGTCTGCTCCCCGGGCGGCAACTACCTGGTGTGGACGAAGCCCGGCCGCTCGACGGAGGATGTCGCCCGCTTCGTCCATGAGCTGGCTGGAGCGCACGGCTGGAACATCGCCGTCGACGAACCCCCCGAGCTGCAGTAGCCCCACATGCGCCTCCACGCCCGCGCTCCGGACCTCGCGCTCCTCCTCCTCACCGTCGGGTGGGGCACGACCTTCATCGTCATCCAGTCCGCCCTCGAGGACCTGCAGCCGCAGACGTTCCTCGCTTTGCGCTTCGCCATCGGCGCGACCTGGCTCGTGGCCTGGGGCCTTTGGCGCGGCACCCTGCGGGACCTGCGGGCCATCGGGCGCGGCGCGCTCCTCGGCGTGGCGCTCTACGCCGGCTACGCGCTGCAGACGGAGGGGCTCGTCCACACCACGGCCGCGCGATCGGCGTTCATCACCGGCCTCGCCGTGCTGCTGGTGCCGTTCCTCTCGTGGGCGTTGAACGGGCGGCGCCCCTCCGCCGCGTCCTGGGCCGGCGTGGGCCTGGCGCTGGCGGGGCTCGTCCTCCTCACCCGCCCGTGGGACGGCGACGCCTCGGCGACGTGGCTCGGCGACCTCCTCACCCTCGGCTGCGCGTTCGGGTTCGCCAGCCAGATCGTCGGCACGGAGCGGTGGGCGAAGGGCTCGGCGATCGACTCGCTGATCCTCGGCCAGCTCGTGGTCTGCGGCCTCTTCGCCTTCGTGGGCGCCGGGTTCGAGGAGGGCAGCTCCGTCTACACCGGTCGGGCCGTGTTCATCGCTGCGCTCTGCGGCATCCTCTTCACGGCTGTGGCGTTCGGGGTCACCACCTGGGCGCTGCAGCGCACCACCGCCACCCGCGCGGCCCTGATCTTCTCCCTCGAGCCGGTGTTCGCCGCCCTCTTCGCGGTGTTCTTCGGCGTGTTCATGACCGCGCCCGAGATGATCGGCGCCGGCCTCATCCTCGCCGGCGTCCTCGTGGGGGAGCTGGGGCCGGCGCAGGCGGCCCGGCGGGAGGTCGAGGCGTCGCTGCAGTGATCCCGTAGACGGGCAGAGGAGCGAGCCCCCGGCGCGAAGTCTCGTCGGACCGGCGTGGTATGACCGCGTCATGTCCGAGGTGATCCTCACGAAGGAGGGTTTGCGGGCCCGCAGCGCGCCGCTGTGGCTCGATGCCACCCGCAAGACGGAGCGGTCCTTCGTCTCCCACGCCCACGGGGACCACATCGGCCGCCACGTGGAGGCCATCGGCACGGCGGCGACCCTCGCGATGATGGCGGAGCGGCTCCCGACCGCCCGCACCGTCCACCGCGCGGTCGAGTACCGGAGGGCGTTCGACCTGGGGCCGCTGCAGGTGGAGCTCCTGCCCGCCGGTCATGTCCTCGGCAGCGCCCAGATCCGCATCACGATCAGGGGCCACCGCACCGTGTACACGGGCGACCTCGACACGGCGCCCTCCCGCACCGCGGAGCCGGTGGAGGTGGCCCACTGCGACACCCTCGTGATCGAGTCGACCTTCGGGCAGCCTCGCTACGTCTTCCCGCCGAGGGAGGAGGTGGAGGCGCGCATGGGGGACTTCGCCCAAGGGGCCCTCGACCAGGGCGCGACGCCCGTGTTCCTTGCCTACGCGCTGGGCAAGGCGCAGGAGGCGACGCGCATCCTTGGCGATCAGGGCTTTCGCGTGCGGGTGCACCCGAACGCGTGGCGGCTCTGCGAGATCTACCGGGCCCATGGCGTGGACTTTCCCAACGCGGCGCCGCTAGCGGCCGCGCCCGAGAGCGGGGAGGTGATCGTGGCGGCGCCCCGCGCCGATCTGCGCTCGCTGAACCGCCGCGGCCCCATGCGCACCTGCGCGCTCACCGGATGGGCGATCGATCCCGGAACCCGCTACCGCTTCCGCTCCGACGAGGCGCTGCCCCTCTCGGACCACGCCGACTTCGAGGGGCTGGTCGCCTACGCGAAGGCGACGGGCGCCTCCCGGGTGCTCACCACCCACGGCAGCGCCGACGCCCTCGCCCGCGAGCTGCGCGCCCGCGGCGTCGACGCCCGGCCTTTGCGGCCCAGCGATCAGCTCGAGCTGTTTTGACAGGGTCTCCAGAAATCTGCTGCGCGGGCGAGAATCCCCCGCTTCTAGCGGGGGATTTCAACACCCGCGCTTCGCGCGCGTGGCGCCTCCTAGGCGATTGCTCGCCGTAACCACTTCCGCGGTACGCTCTCCATCTCGTCCTGGAGGAGCGAACATGGATCTGCGGAAGAGGCGGTGCGTGCCGTGCGAGGGCGGGGTGCCGAAGCTTGGGCCCGAGGAGCAGCGTCGCTTCGGCGCCGAGGTGCCCGAGTGGCGGGTGGAGGGCGACAGGCTCCTTCGCTCCTTTGCGTTCGGCGACTTCGTACAGGCGATGGCATTCCTGAACCGGGTGGCCGCCATCGCCGAGGACCAGGGCCATCATCCGGACTTCTGCGTGCACTACCGGAACGTCGACATGAGCCTTTGGACCCACGCGATCGGCGGGCTCTCGGAGAACGACTACATCCTGGCCGCGATGATCGACGGCGTGGTCGGGGCGGAGCCGGCGCAACGATGAATGGAAGACACCATGCCATGGCGGGTGGAGACGTCCGAGTGTGAAACAATGAACACATCCGTCTCCATCCGACCCGAACGGGGCGTCCGCGCGGTTTGAGGCAGATCGGCCGTTTCTCGTAGCATCGAGCGCATGCGCTCCCAGAACAAGTTCCTGTCTCCCGCTGCTGCGATCGGTTTCTTCGCATTTGGTGTGCTCATGGGGTGTGGCGGGGATGGCTCCGATGCGCCCGACGAGCCGGGGCCGGCCGATCCGACCTGCAGCGTAGACTGCGCCACCCTCGTGGCGCCGCCGTGCAAGCAGGCGGTGTGCAACGACGGCTCGCTGTCGGGCACGGTGGGCGAGTGCGTCATGGTCTCGCTGGAAGATGGCGTGTCCTGCGACGACGGAGACCGCTGCACCCTGGGAGACGCCTGCACGAACGGAGCCTGCACCAGCGGCACGCCGAAGGACTGCTCCGGGATGGACGCCGCGTGCACGATCGGCGTCTGCGATCCGGCCGACGGGAGCTGCAAGGCCCAGGCGACGAACGAGGGGGACCCGTGTGACGACGGGGACGCGTGCTCCGTCGGCGACAAGTGTGTCGAAGGCGCGTGCGAGAGCGGCGAGGCGAAGGACTGCTCCGGGTTGGACTCCGCTTGTGCGGTTGGCGTCTGCGATCCGAACGAAGGCGCCTGCGTGGCGTCGCCGGTGGCGGACGGCATCTCGTGCGACGACGGCGACTCCTGCACCGTAGGGGACACCTGCCGTTCCGGCAGCTGCCGTGCAGGCCCGCCGATGGACTGCTCGGAGCTCGATTCGGCCTGTGCGGCCGGGGCCTGCGACCCGGTGCTCGCCAGATGCGTGGTGATCCCCGCCAACGACGCCGCCGCTTGCGACGACGGGAACCCCTGCACCCTCGGCGACTTCTGCATGGGCGGTTCCTGCCATGGCGTCCCGCGGAACTGCTCCGGATTGGACGCGGCCTGCGCGATGGGCGTGTGCAACCCCGCCGACGGGACATGCGGGTTCGTGGCGCGCAACGACGGGACCGCCTGTGACGAGATCGATCTCTGCGCGGCGAGCGGCGTGTGCATGGAAGGCGCCTGCGTCGGCGGGGACCGGGTGGACTGCTCCTCCCTGGACTCGGAGTGCACGGCGGGCGTCTGTGATCCGCTCGACGGTGGCTGCAAGGCGGTGCCGGCCAACGAGGGCGCCCCCTGCTCCAGCGGCGGCGACGCGTGCACGGTGGCGACCACCTGCACCGCGGGCGTCTGCGGCGGCGGCCATCCTCCCGCGTGCTCGTTGGTGGAGGACGGATGCTGCCCGGCGGGCTGCATGGCCTCCAACGACGCCGATTGCTCCTCTTGCCCGGGCGAGGAGATCGCCGGCAACTGCGTCTACATGCCGACGACCGCGTCCTCCCCGGACAAGACCTCGGCGCAGGCGGCGTGCACCGGGCTCGGAGCAGGCTGGGGCCTGTGCCCCCCTTCGGTCCTCTGCCTGCCGGCTGCCGTCCAGTACCTCAACACGGCCGGATGCAGCTGCGGGGGAGGTTCGGCCGCCTGCGCGTGCAGCTCCACCCAGAACCTCTACATCCACGTGGACAACGGCCTGACCAGGGCCCACTACGTCCGCGACACCGCGCTCTTCCCGTCCTGCATCTCGGGGAGCTCCTGCACCGCTTCGACGAGCGAGAGCTGCGGCACGGCCCTCTGCTGCCGGGCGCTGTGAGTCAGCGCGGCGGGTGGGGGAGGGCGCCCTCCACCTCGAACTGCGCCCGGCCGAAGGCGAAGGTCTCTCGGACGAAGTAGTCCTTCCTGGAGACCTCCACGCCGGCGGACGTCGCCACGCAGATCCAGGTCTGGGGCGTGCGGGGACGCTTCTCCGCGAAGGCTTTGGGCGTGAACAGCGCCACGTTCACGCCGCCGTGGGCGTCTCGCGCGGAAGTGTAGCGGACGACCTCGCAGCCGGCGGCGCGCAGCTCCCTCCCCAGGGCCTGGGTGGCGGCGTAGCTGACCTTGGAGCTGATCCCCTCGAGCCGGTCGGCGACGGCGCGGGTGAGGTCAGCGGCCCTTCGGGTCCGCACCTTCGCCTGGAACGCGGAGAGCTCGACCATCAGCGGCGCCAAGGTCGCGCGGGTCCCCTCGAGGAAGACCAGCCGATAGAAGGCCACCTCGGCGAAGGCGGTCCGCAGCTCCTCGGCGCCATACCAGAGCGACGGCTCCCACCTCGTGGCGAACCGCGAGCCGTGCCGCAGGGGCGGGTACCGGAACGACGAGAACAGCAGGAAGTGGAGGCCGTCGATCCCTTCCACCCGCGGGACGGGGGGCTTGCCGCGCTCGATCAGCTCCTCGAGGATCTGCTGCTCGGCGTCGGAGTCGACGAGCTTGCGGGTGGAGACGACGTGCTGCCCCTCCACCACGCGCCAGGGCGCCCCCTCGTACGCCCGCATGGTCGCCTGCGCGGTCATGCGCGCACCTCCCGGAGACCCGCTCAGGCCTTGCCCCGCATGGCGTCGAGGTACTCGGCCACGTCGACGAGGCCGCGCACGCTCTGGATCATCTCGAGCGGAACGCCCTGCAGGTGGACGTTGGGGGCGTGGAGCCAGGCGCGGCCGCTCTCCTCCGCCCCGCCGAGGATCGCGTCGAGGCTGCGGAAGATCCGCACGAAGAGGATCCCCAGCTCGCCTTCCTTGGATCCCGGGCGGAAGGCGCTCGTCCCCGAAGCGACGCGGGAGAGCGTCGCCGGGCTCGAGCCCACGATCCTCGCGAGCTCCCTGCGCGAGACGCCGAGCCTGTCGGCGGCGCGAAGCACGGCCTTGGTGAGGACCGCGCTCTCGGCCTCCGCGCGGGGAAATGGGCGCTCCTTCATGCGGCTCTCCTGTTTCAATTGAAAGAATATGTCCTATCCGTTCCGCCTGCAAGGCTGGCGCCGAGCCTCGACCGTGGCCGCCCCGCCATCTGGTACAAGGCGGGCGTGTTCGACCACACCATCTCCGCGGACGAGGCAGGCCAGCGGATCGACAAGCTCGCCCGCCGCCTCCTGCCCGAGGTCCCCCTGAGCGGGATCTTCAAGATGATCCGCACCAAGCGGATCCGCGTGAACGGCAAGCGCACCCAAAACGACTACCTGCTCCAGCCGGGTGACGTGGTGGAGTTCCGGGTGGTGCAGCCGGGGCCCGGCGACAGGCCGCTGCCTCCGAGACCTGCGCCGCCGCGGAAGATGCCCAAGGTGCCGATCCTCTACGAGGACGACGCGGTCCTGGCGGTGGACAAGCCCGGAGGGATGGCGGTCCACCCCGGCAGCGGCATCAAGGGCGGCACCCTGGTGGACTGGGCGCGGCAGTACCTCGAGGTGGATCCCGAGCAGAAGGACTTCAAGCCCAGCCCGGCCCACCGCCTGGATCGCGAGACGTCCGGCGTGATCCTCGTCGCGAAGAAGCGCAAGGCGATGGTGCGGCTCACCGAGATCTTCACCGCGGGGACCGCCGCCAAGCGCTACCTCGCCCTGGTGCAGGGAAAGATGCCCAAGCCGAAGGGGACGATCGACCTGCCGCTGGCGGAGCACCAGCAGACGGCGCGGTCACGGGCGGAGCGGGGCGTGAACATGCAGCCCGCGGTGACCCACTACCGCGTGCTGGCGGTCGGCGCGGGCGTGAGCCTCCTCGAGTGCGAGATCGAGACGGGCCGCACCCACCAGATCCGCCGGCACCTCGCCGCCATAGGACACCCGGTGGCGGGAGACTCCCGGTACGGCGACTTCCCGTTCAACCGCGAGATCGCCAAGACCTGGGGGCTGCAGCGGCAGTTCCTCCATGCCCGCCGGCTCGAGCTCGAGCACCCCGTCACCGGAAAGCCGCTCGTCGTCCAAGCGCCGCTGCCGAAGGAGCTCGTCCTGGTGCTGAACGCCGCAGGGATCGCGTGGACCGCGCCGAAGGAAGCCTCGCCCCGCCCACGCCCTCGCGCCGACGAGGACGAGGCGTGAACCGCGTCGTCCTCGGCGACAACCTCGAGGTGCTGCGCACGATCCCTTCCGGCTCCGTCGATCTCGTCTACATCGATCCGCCCTTCAACACCGGCAAGGTGCAGGCGCGCACGTCGCTGAAGACGGTGCGGTCGGAGGAGGGAGATCGCACGGGCTTCCAGGGCCGGAGGTACGAGACGATCCGCGGCGAGACCCGCGCCTTCGCCGATCGCTTCGACGACTACCTCGCGTTCCTCGAGCCCCGCATCCGCGAGGCGCATCGGGTGCTGGCGCCGACGGGGAGCTTCTACTTCCACGTCGACTACCGCGAGGTGCACTACTGCAAGGTGCTCATCGACGGGATCTTCGGGAGGGCCTGCTTCCTCAACGAGATCGTGTGGGCGTACGACTACGGCGCCCGCACCACGAGGAAGTGGCCGGCCAAGCACGACAACATCCTCTTCTACGCGAAGGATCCGGACCGCTATCACTTCGACCAGGCGGAGGTGGACCGGATCCCCTACATGGCGCCGGGCCTCGTCGGCCCGGAGAAGGCCGCGCGGGGCAAGCTCCCCACCGACACCTGGTGGCACACGATCGTGAGCCCCACCGGCAAGGAGAAGCTCGGCTACCCCACCCAGAAGCCGCTCGGGATCCTGCGCCGCATCGTCTGCGCGTCGTCGCCCCCCGGCGGCCTGGTTCTGGACTTCTTCGCCGGCAGCGGGACCACCGGCGCCGCCGCCCTCGGGGCGGGGAGGCAGTTCCTGCTCGTGGACTCGAACCCCGAGGCGATCGAGGTGATGCGGCGGCGCTTCGCGGATCGTCCCGACGTGATCTTCGAGATCCCGTGAGCGGCACCGGGCAGGCAGGCGAGCGCGCCGGCGTTGTGCCCCCCTTTCCGCTGCACTAACCTCCCGGGCAATGGCAGACGCAGGCATGGGCCCCCCGGGGCCGAACGAAGGTGCGCCGCCCCAGGCGGCGAAGGCGAGCGGGCCCAAGAAGAAGAAGGCGGGCTTCCTCCGGTGGGTGCTCCGGATCGCCCTGGCGGGATTCCTCCTGGGTGTGGCGGGGGCCGCCGGCACGGCGTACTGGGTCTGGCAGGAGTACGGCAAGGACGTCCCCGACGTCCCCGAGCTCTCCGAGTGGCGCCCGCCGATCCTCTCCGAGGCCTACTCGACGGATGAAGTGCTCCTCGCGGAGTTCTTCCAGGAGCGCCGCAAGGTCGTCCCCTACGAGCGGATCCCGAAGAAGATGATCCAGGCGTTCGTCGCCGCGGAGGACGGGGCCTTCTTCGATCACCCCGGCTTCGACGTGGAGGGCATCGCCGGCGCGGCTCTGAAGATCGCGAAGTCCGGCAAGATCCGCGGCGGCGGCTCGACCCTCACCCAGCAGACCGCGAAGGCGCTGCTCATCTCCGCGGAGGGGTACGAGAAGGGCCGGGAGAAGACCATCCGCCGCAAGGTGAAGGAGCTGATCCTCGCGCTGGAGCTGGAGGAGAAGTTCTCCAAGGAGGAGATCCTCTGGCTCTACCTCAACAACGTCTACCTCGGGCACCACAGCTACGGCGTGCAGAGCGCGGCGGAGAACTACTTCCGCAAGGACGTGGAGCACCTCACCCTCCCCGAGATGGCGCTGATCGCGGGGCTGCCCCAGGCGCCGTCGCGCTACTCGCCGTTCATGCACCCCGACCGCGCGATCGAGCGCCGCCGGTACGTGCTGCGCCGCATGTTCGAGGAGGGGATGATCTCGGGCGACGAGCGGGTGCGGGCCGAGGAGGAGCCGGTCCAGGTGCACCCGGTCGAGGACGTGTTCGGGGACACCTCGCCGTTCTTCGCCGAGCACGTGCGCCGCGACGTCTCCCAGCGCTACGGCAACCAGCGCATGCTCACGGAGGGGCTCAAGGTGTGGTCCTCGATGAACAGCGAGGACCAGCGCTACGCCCAGGAGGCGATGCTGCGGGGCCTCCACTTCGTCGACCACCGGCAGGGCTACTACGGCCCGCTGCAGCAGGCGGCCAAGGCCGATTGGCCGGCGATACTCGCGAGGTTCGACGGCGTGCTGGAGAAGAGGGGAGGCGCAGCCCTCGAGCGGGATCGCCTCTACGTCGGGATCGTCACGGAGCTGTCGCCGAAGCTCGCCAAGGTGAAGCTCGGCACGAAGCTCGAGGGGGAGCTCCCGCTGGCTGCCGCCCGCTGGGCCCGCAGGCCGAACTCCGAGGCGTACTTCCCGTCGGCGCTGATCAATTCGCTGGCGGATGCGCTGGCGGTCGGCGACGTGGTGATCGTGCGGGGCGCGAGCTGGCGCGACGTCGGCATGGACTCCGAGCAGCCGGCGCTGAAGAAGGCGTACGGCGACGGGCTCTTCCTGGCGCTCGAGCAGGAGCCGAAGCTGCAGGGCGCCATCGTCTCCCTCGATCCGTGGAGCGGCTACGTCGTGGCGATGATCGGCGGCTACGACTTCGACGCGTCCGAGTTCAACCGCGCCTTCCAGTCGTGCCGGCAGCCGGGCTCGGCGTTCAAGCCCATCGTCTACGCGGGCAACTTCGAGCTGGGCAAGGATCCCACCGATCCCGCCCGCGCCCGCCCGTTCACCGCGGCGTCGATCCTCATCGACGCGCCGATCGTGGCCGACGATCCAGCCAACAACAACCGCTGGAAGCCGCAGAACTTCGGGCTCGGCTTCGAGGGCGAGGTCACCGCCGCCCACGCGCTCGTGAACTCGATGAACGTGCCGGCGGTGAAGGCCCTCGAGAACCTCGGCGTCCGGGCCACCGTGGACTGGGCGAACAGGATCGGGATCACCAGCAAGCTCAACGAGGACTTCTCGATCGCGCTGGGGTCGTCCTGCGTGACCCTCTGGGATCTCGCGGGGGTGTACGCCACCTTCGATCGCCTGGGCACCAGGCCCAAGACCACCTTCCTGCGCAAGGTGGAGGATCGCTTCGGCCGCACGCTCGAGGATCACACGTACTACGCCGACGGCTGGGCGCCGCTCGGCGACCGGATCCTCGCGGGCTACGCGGAGCTGCGCTCGGAGCCGGAGCGGGTGATGTCCGCCGAGACCGCCTACATCACCACCGAGCTCCTCCACCAGGTCACCCAGTTCGGCACCGCGAGCAGGGCGAGCCGCATGAACGACAAGTGGCCGATCGCGGGGAAGACCGGCACCACCAACGACTCGTTCGACGCCTGGTTCATGGGCTACTCTCGGGATCTCGTCGCCGGGGTGTGGGTCGGGTACGACCGCTACGACCAGTCGCCCATGGGCCGGTACGAGCAGGGCGGCCGCGCCGCGCTGCCGATCTGGATGGACTACATGGCGAACGCGCTGGACGGCGTGCCGGGGCGGGGCTGGCCGGTGCCTGCCGGGATCGGCTTCGCCAGCGTCGACGTGCGCAGCGGCAGGCCCGCGCCGCCGGGGCCCGGCGTCCGCACGCTGCCGTTCAAGGCGGGGACGGCGCCGACGAAGGAGTCGGTCGAGGCCGGGGGGACGGTGGATCCCGACCTCTTCATGCTCGAGCACTGACGCCGGCGCTTCAGGCGCGCAGCGAAGGCCAGTACCGGGAGTGGAAGGCGATTGCGTGATCGATCGCCTGCCGCCCCCGGGGCGACGGCGGCCCTGCCTCGGGCACCTTCGCGCCTGCCAGCACCTCGATGCAGGCGGACACGCTGCCGGCGAGGCCGTCGAGGTCGTAGCCCCCCTCGAGCACGAGGGCGAGCTTGCCGCCGGCGTGGCGGTCGGCGATCGCGCCCACGATCGAGCACAGCCGCGCGAAGCCGCCCGGCGTCACCGCCATGCCGCCCAGCGGATCGTCCTCGTGGGGATCGAAGCCGGCGGAGACGAGCACCAGATCGGGCCGCCACGCGTCCGCGATGGGGACGAGGAGCTCCGCGAAGAGCGCGGCGTAGTCGTCGTCCCCCAGCCGCGCGGGCAGGGGCGCGTTCACGGTGAAGCCCTCGCCTTTTCCGCGGCCCGCCTCCTCGAGGGCGCCGGTCCCCGGGTAGAAGGGGAAGCGGTGGGCCGAGAAGAAGAGCACGTCGTCGCGGTCGTAGAAGGTCGACTGGGTGCCGTTGCCGTGGTGCACGTCCCAGTCGACGATCAGCACCCGCTGGTGTCCGAGGACCGCGCGGGCGTGGGCGGCCGCCGCGGCGACGTTGCCGAAGAGGCAGAAGCCCATGGCGCGATCGGGCTCGGCGTGGTGGCCCGGCGGCCTGGAGAGGGAGAAGGCGCGCCTCGCCCGCTCGGTCGAGACGGCGGTCGCCGCCTCGATCGCGGCGCCGGCGGAGAGGAGGGCCGCCTGCACGCTCCCGGGCGAGACCGCGGTGTCGGGATCGAGCTGGGCGCTCTTGCCTTCGAGGGCGAGGATCGAGTCCACGTAGGCGGGGTCGTGAACCCGCACCAGCTGCTCGCGGGTCGCGGGCCTGGGCTCGAGCGCCCTGCATCCAGCGACCGGCGATCGCTCCAGCGCCTCGCGGATCGCTCGCAGCCGCGCGGGCGACTCCGGGTGGGCAAAGCCGGGATCGTGCTCCAGGCAGCGATCGTCGACGTAGAGAACCGTGTGCTCCATGGGCGGCTCCTCGGGGGCTGGGCGGGCAGATCCTGCCGCGAAACGATCGACCGGCCCAAAAGATGTCCCTGGCAGGGGCGTTTCGCTCGTGGAGGCGCTCCGCCCCACGGCCGGCATCGCGCAGGGCCGGGCGGAATCGGCCCGGGCTGGAGCGCGTTCTTCGACCTGTCCGGGCGGACCGCGCCCCGGTCGTCCACCGTGCGCCTCCTTTCGGCCGGCACCTTCCGGCTGGGGGCATTTGGGTTGCACCGGCGGCGCGCTGCATGTAGCACCGGCTAGCCTGCCCTTCGAGGTACCGATGTTCGGCCTCTCCTTTCCCGAGCTCATGGTCGTCATGATCGTCGCCCTGGTGGTGCTGGGGCCGGAGCGTCTTCCGAAGCTCGCGAAGACCATCGGGAAGGCCATGCGCGAGGTCCGCCGCACCACCGGCGAGTTCAAGGACATGGTCGAGGGCGAGTTCCATGCGCTGGATCGCGAGATCGAGCGCATGCCCGAGCGCAAGGAGGGCGCGCAGCCGGAGGCGCTCCCGGCCCCGGGCGTCCCGGCTTTGCGGCCTGCCGGCGCCGTCCCGGCCGCCGTGGCCGATGGAGCGCCCGGCCACGCCGTCGATCCCGCACATGGGATCGAGCCCGCCGACTCCCCCGCGCCCGCACACACGGCCGAAGCGATCGCCGGGGGCGGCGCGCCGGCTTCGAACAAGGATCCATGAGGGGACGCGACGGCGAGCTTCGCTTGAGCCTGCTCGGCCACCTGGGCGAGCTGCGCGGCCGGCTCATGAAGGCCGGCATCGCGGTGGTGATCCTGGCCGGCCTCTCGCTCGCGTTCGCCCGCGAGCTCTTCCACGTCCTCGTGCTGCCGATCCTGAACGCGCTGCCGGAGGGGCAGCGATCGCTCGTGCAGACCTCGGCCATCGAGGAGATCAACACCTTCATCAAGGTCGGGATCTACGCCGGCGTCTTCCTGTCGGCGCCGGTGATCCTCGCCCAGCTCTGGGGGTTCGTGGCGCCCGGCCTCTACGCCAACGAGCGCCGCATGGCGGTCCCCTTCGTCGGGGCGGGGACCGCGTGCTTCGTGGCCGGGGTGGTTTTCTGCTACTTCGCCGTCCTCCCCCCGGCCTTCGAGTTCCTCCTCCAGCCCGAGGACATGCGGGCGCGGGTCACCGACCTGCGCCTGGCCGAGGGAGCCGTGGACGACGCCGCGCGGCTCCTGCGCGTGGGCGATCTCGCTGGCGCCGAGCGCATGCTCGACGAGGCCGACCGGCAGCTCGAGTCGCTCCCCGCCAGCGCCGGCGGCAGGCAGGCGATCCTCGCGCGACTGGAGCGGATCGCCCCGCTCTTCGACGCCGCCGGCGGCAGGGTGACGCAGGGCAGCCCGGGGGCCGCGGCGCTCTCCAGCGCGATCGTCGCGGGCCACGAGGCGCGCGCCCTGGCCTTCGAGGGCGCGATCCGGAAGGCGGCCGATCAGCTCTCGCTGGCGGAGCGCGAGCTCGGCGTGGCCTTCTCTCTGGGCATCGGCGGCGAGGACGGCGCCCGGACCCAGGCGCTGGCGGGCAGACAGGCGGCCTCGATCGCCAGGCTCGCCGCCGCGGGCGAGCAGCACGCCCTGGACGACTGGACGAGGCCGATGCTCTCCATGCGCGAGCAGCTCAACCTCGTGCTCGTGCTGCTCCTGGCGTTCGGCCTGATCTTCGAGATCCCCGTGATCTTCGCGCTGCTCGCCGCCCTCGGGATCATCGACGGCACCGAGCTGACGAAGGCGCGGCGCTACGCCCTCGTGGGGATCGTCTTCGTCGCCGCGCTGATCACGCCCACCGGCGATCCCTTCAACCTCGCGCTGATGGCCGTTCCGATGGTGCTCTGCTACGAGATCGGGATCGTCGCCGCGAAGCTGATCGCCAGGCGACGCAAGGCCCGTGAGGCGGAGGCGCTCGCCGCGTAGCCGCGCGCCGGACGAGGAAGGATCGATGAGGATCGCAAGCTGGAACGTCAACGGGCTCCGGGCCTGTGCCAAGAAGGGCTTCGCCGACTGGCTCGCGGGGGCGGGCGCCGACATCGTCGGCGTGCAGGAGGTCCGCGCCACCGCGGAGCAGCTCCCCAACGAGGTGCGGGAAGTGAAGGGGTTCGACACCCACTTCGTCGCGGCCCAGCGGCCGGGCTACAGCGGTGTCGGCCTCTTCTCGCGGCTCTCGCCCGACGGGGTGGAGACCTCGCTCGGCGTAGACGAGTTCGACGCCGAGGGGCGCCTGCAGATCGCCCGCTTCGGCAAGCTGCAGGTGGTCAACTGCTACTTCCCCAACGGCAACGGCAAGGACCGCGACAACAGCCGGGTGCCTTTCAAGCTCGACTTCTACCGCGCCCTCTTCGAGAAGCTGGAGAAGCCCTTCCGGGACGGCGAGCGCATCCTCGTCGTGGGCGACTTCAACACGGCCCACCGGCCCATCGATCTGGCGCGGCCCAAGGCAAACGAGGCGACGAGCGGCTTCCTCCCCGAGGAGCGCGAGGAGCTCGATCGCTGGATCCGCAGCGGATGGATCGACACGTTCCGCCACTTCCACCCCGACACGCCGGACCGCTACAGCTGGTGGAGCCAGCGCTTCGGGGTCCGGGCCAAGAACATCGGCTGGCGCATCGACTACGTGCTGGCCTCGCCGGGCGCGATGCCCTTCGTGAAGGCGGCGGACATCCTCCACGACGTGGCGGGCTCCGACCACTGTCCCGTCGTCGCCGACCTCGCCGAGGACGCCTGGCGTCCTTGAAGACCGGCGCCGCTGCCGGGCGCCGGATCGGCTTCCACGACGCGAGCGCTGCTGCCCGTCACTTCTCCAGTCGCATGACCAGGCCCGAGGCGTCGACGATGTAGAGGCGCTCGTCCGGTCCGACCTCGAGGCCCATGAGATCGCCAGGCTCGACGCCCGTCGGCAGCCGCGCCAGGAGCTCGCCCGGCGTCTCGCCGCCCAGATCGAACGCGAGGATGTCGCCGGTGGCGTTGTCCCCGACGTAGAGGATGTCGTCGTGCAGGGCGATACCGCTCGGGGCCTCGAGCAGGCCGCTGCTCGCCGGGATGAGCTCGGTCCAGGGCGCGTCCCACTCCTCGACGACGGTGCCGCGCTCGATCGGGGGGATGCGGCGCACGTACTCCCTGGCGACCGTGTCGACGGCGAGGATCCGCGCCTTGCCGGTGTCGGCGACGTAGAGCGTGTCGCGGGCGTGGTCGAGGACGAGGTGGCTGGGGACGTCGGGGACGCGGGAGACCTTCGGCGTCTCGAGGAAGGTGATGATCCCGTCGGAGTGATCGTCGTAGCCGGCGCCGTGGTCCTCCTGGAAGTCGTACCGGACGATCTGCCCGTGGTGGCCGTCGAAGACCCAGTAGACGTTCTCGCGCTCGTGGGCGATCCCCATGCAGTTGGGGCTGTGGTGGAGCATGTCGAGGTGCGAGCCCAGGCCGATGGGGTTCTCCACGGCGAAGACCGAGAGGTCGGCGCTCCACAGGGACGGGCCCATGAAGAAGTCGGGGGGGCTCTGGCCGTTGTACGTGTTCTCGGTCTCCTGACAGGTCCCGAAGGTGTAGTCGTCCTGGAAGGTCTTCGCGCCGAAGGCGATGCTGCTCACCTCCTCCATGAAGTGCAGCGCGTACCCGTCGATCAGCTTGAAGATGTCCGAGTGGTTTTGGGTCGCGTCCGAGACGATCACGACGCTGTCGTCGGCCCGGTTCACGATCCAGAGCTCCCCGATCCGCTCGGGGTGAAACCCGAGGTCACGCGGGACGTCCAGGCCGTCGCGTGCGTCGGCGATCACGGTGTAGGTGGGGATGATCTCGGTGTTCCCGAGGAGGGTCACGGGCGCTTCGTTCACGTCCTGTTCCCCGGGAGCCGCGTCCTCGCCGCCACATGAAATGGCAGCGAGCACCGCCAGGGGAATGAGGCGCTTCATCTTCATCGGATTCTCCAAGGGTGAGCGGTCGATCCCGGCATCGTAGCAAAGGAACGACGCGCGAAGCCCTCGTGCGGGGAGATTCGCCGGGCGTCCGATCGTCCGCAGATTGGCCGACGAGGGGGAGGCGTGTTCGACGTCGGTACACGGAAGCCGTCCGGGCGCAGCGGGATCGCCGCGGTGGTCGTGGCCTTGGCGGCCTTGGGGCCCGCCGGGGGCGCTTACGGCGATCCCGGGTTCGACGCCAACCGCTACATGGCGCCGCCGCTGGCGGGCGATGGCCTCACCCTCGAGCGCCCGACCACGCTGAAGGCGGGCACCTGGGGCGCAGCCGTGGCGATCTCCCACGCCGACGACGCCCTGCGGGGGAAGCTCGAGGGCGGCGGGGAGCGGGAGATCATCGAGGAGCAGCTCTGGCTCTACGGCTTCGTCGCGTACGGCCTCCTGGATCGGATCACGCTGCACGCCACGCTCCCGGTGCCCATCCGCCAGGTGGGGGATACCCGAGGGGTGGAGGGCATCACCTCCAAGCTCCACGCCTTCGCCGTCGGCGACCTGAAGCTCGGCACGCGCGTCGGGATCATCGGACCGCCCCGGGAGCTGCACCCCGTCGGGCTGGCGCTGGACGCGTCGCTCTTTCTCCCGATTGGGAGCCGCGAGGCCTTCGCGTCCGACGGCAAGATCCGGGTCCGCGTCAACGCGATCGCCGAAGCGATCCTGGAGCGCAACCTCTTCGCGGGCGTCACCGCCGGCGTGCTCACCAGGCCGCAGCTCCACGAGGCGGGGAGCATCACCGGGACGATGCTGCAGCTCGCCGCCGCCTTCGGATGGCGCACCGGCCGCGACGGCCTGCGCCTCGGCGCCGAGGCGAACACCCAGATCCCCTTCGCCCACTCGGGCTCGAGCTACGAGATCCTGGGCGTGGCCGAGGTCGGCCTGCTGCGGGGCCTCCACGCCGCTATCGGCGCGGGCCCCGGGATCGGCGACGGCAAGCAGACCCCGGACTTCCGCGCGGTGGCGCGGATCGGCTGGCAGATCGAGCCCCGCTCCTACTGAAGCTCGCTTGGCGCGCGGTGGATCTCTGGAGCCCCTGTCAGCCGGCGGAGAGGACCGAGAACACCTTGGCCCCGTGGCGCTGGATGGCGGGGACGAGGCCGCCCTCGCGACCCAGCGACTGCACAACCTGGGCGAGGGGCTCGGCGGCGAAGGTCTGGCCGGTGGCGACGATGGTGACGACGCCCATGGCGAGATCGACCGCGAGCTCGGCGCCCTCGTCTGCGAGGGCGTAGAAGGCCTCGTCGCGCACCACGAGGTAGGGGAGCGCCTCGTTCACCAGGTTGCGCTTGTGGATGAAGGCGTAGCTCTTGGCGATGACGCAGCGGATCCCCGCGCCCTTGAGCGCCCACACCGCGTGCTCGCGGGAGCTGCCCGAGCCCCAGCCCTCGCCGGCGACGACGATGGTGCGCCCCTCGTCGCGGCTGCGGCTCACGAACTCCGGCCGCACGTAGTGGAAGCACTTGGAGCCGATCTCCTGGAGATCGGTGAGGTGGCAGAAGTCGCCGGGGATGATCGCGTCGGTGTCCACCGAGTCGCCGAAGCGCTGCACCTTGGCGCGCAGAATCCCGTTGCCCACTTCGCCGCCGCCGACGACGTCCTTCGCCGTCGCGGGCTCGACCTCAGGCTGCGGCTCGGTGATCCGCACCTCGTGCACCTTCGCGCCGCCGTCGCGGCGGAGCAGGGCGGCGAAGCGATCCTGATCCACCTGCGCCAGGAGCGGCCGGGGATCGGCCACCTTCAGGCCGAGAGCAGACGCCGCCACGGTGGCCGCGGACGCGAGGTACGCGAGGGAGCCCTCGCCCATGCGGTTCTCGAAGTTGCGGTTCTGCGACGTGATCCACGCCTCGCCCTTGCCCGCGCGCTCGGACGCGATGCCGAGGCACATCGAGCAGCCCGGCGGCCCCACCCGGAAGCCGGCCCGCTCGTAGATCTCCACGAGGCCCGCCTCGCGCAGGGTCTTCAGGATGGACAGATCGCCCGGCACCACCAGGCGCTTCTGCGTGGCGACGGGCTTCGCGCCGCCGGCCAGCGCCCGCTCGAGCACCATCGCGCCCAGCACCAGCTCCTCCTCGGTGGTGGTGCACGCGCCGATGAACGCGCCCTGCAGCTCCATTCCGGCGAGCTCCTCCACCGGGAACACGTTGTCCGGCGAGAAGGGCTTGGCCACCACCGGCCCCAGCTTCGACAGGTCGATGCGGAAGCGCTCGCGGTAGGGCGCGTCGTCGTCGGCGCGGAAGTACATGGCGGAGTCGTTGTGGGAGCGGCGCCGCGACAGCCACGCCGCCACGGTCTCGTCCGGCTCGAAGATCCCGTTGAGGCCCCCGAACTCGGCGGTCATGTTGGCGATGGTGAAGCGCACGTCCGTCGACCAGCCCCGCACGGCGTCGCCGCGGTACTCGACGGTGCGCTCCATCGCCACGGTGTTGCGGCCGAGCTTGCCCAGCGTCTCTAGGATCACGTCCTTGCCGCCGATGCCGAAGGCCAGCTCGCCCAGGTAGTCGACGGCGATCGCCTCGGGCACCTCGATCCACGACTCGCCCAGCACCATCGCCGCGGTGATGTCGGCACCGCCCAGGCCGATGGAGAACGCGCCCATGCCTCCGTGTGACGACGTGTGCGAGTCCGCGCCCAGCACCACCTCGCCGGGCTGCACCAGGTCCCGGTAGAACTTGGTGTGCAGGATGGTCTCGTTGGCGTCGTAGAAGTGGCGGATGCCGCTCTCCTTGGCGAAGTCGCGGGAGAGCTGGGTGAGCTTCTGGGTCCGCTTGTCGTTCGCCAGCGTCACCGGATCCACCGTGTGATCCACCGCCAGGTAGAAGCGCTCCGTGTCGTGGACCTTGGGCCTGCCCAGCTTCTCGTAGGTCTGGGCCATGCCGTTCCAGGCCAGCTCCGAGGCGATGGTCCAGTCCACGCGGATGCGCAGCACGTCGCCGGTCTCCACCCATGGGCGCCGCAGGCCGATGGCGTGGGCGGCGAGGATCTTCTGGGTGAGCGTCATCGGCTTTCGCATCTGGTGGACCTCTGTCGGGGAGCGTCGTTCGGGTCGTTGCTGGGGCCCGGGGGGCGGCCGCACTCTAGCGGCCGATTTCGTGTCGTACAACGCTGGCCTCGACGCCGTCGAGGGAGAGGCCGCCTCGGGAGATCCAATGCGCCGTCGATACGCGTTGCTGTTCGCTGCCGCCCTTTTGGCGACGTCCTGCTTCGGATCCTTCAAGCTCACCCGCTCGATCTGGAGCTTCAACCAGGAGATCGGCGGGAAGTGGGGGCAGGAGGCGGTCTTCCTCGCGTTCATCATCATCCCCGTCTACGAGGTGACGCTCCTGGTCGACTCGATCGTCTTCAACACCGGCGAGTTCTGGTCCGGAAAGACGACCTCGCCGAGCCTGGGGGCGGGACTCGATGCGCAGGGGGAGAAGGTGGTGGCGCTCCCCGACGGCACCGAGCTGCGGGTCGCGTGGGAAGGGGAGGACACGCTGCGGGTGGTCCACGGCGACGAGGTCCGCTACTTCCACCGCACCGGAGACGGGATGGAGGCCCTCGACGCGGAGGGGAACGTCCTCGCGAAGGCGCAGGGCGCTTCCAACGGCGACGTGGTGGTGACCGACGCGTCCGGGAGCCGGACCTGGTCCGCCGAGGAGGTGGCGCTCGTGGGGCGATCCGCCGTCTCGGTGGCGGCGTGGGCCGCCGAGCAGGTGCGGGAGAGGCAGGTCGCCGCGACGTCGACGCGGTAGCCGACGAGCCTTGACCCACCGCGGTGCGACCTTCAGAATCCCGCTCTTTTCCGCGGGATGCGCCGGCCTACGGCGTGCCCGCTTCGGACGGGACGACGAATGGCGCGCATCGCGGTGATTCCGGGGGACGGCATCGGCAAGGAGGTCGCGCCGGAGGGCGTGCGCCTCCTCGAGCGGCTGTCGGAGCTGCGCGGCCTCGACCTCCGCTTCACCTTCTTCGACTACGGCGCCGACCGCTTCCTGCGGGACGGCACGACCCTGCCGAGCGCTCAGATCGAGGAGTTTCGCCGGGACTTCCAGGCGATCCTCTTCGGCGCGGTGGGGGATCCCCGCGTGCCGGACGGCCGCCACGCCCGGGAGATCCTCCTGGCCCTGCGCTTCCAGCTCGATCTCTACGTGAACCTCCGCCCGGTGCGGCTACTCGCCGATCGCTTCTCCCCGCTCGTGGGCAAGGGGCGCAAGGAGATCGCCGGCGTCTTCTTCCGCGAGAACACCGAGGGCGTCTACGTGGACGTCGGCGGCACCTTCAAGCAGGGGACGCCGGACGAGGTGGCGATCTCCGAGGATCTGAACACCCGCAAGGGCGTGGAGCGGATCTGCCGCGCCGCCCTCGACTGGGCCCGCAAGCACGGCGAGAGGACCGTGTGGATGAGCGACAAGTCGAACGCCATGCGGCACGCCGGGGGCCTGTGGCAGCGGGTGTGGAAGGAGCTCGCCCGGGAGTATCCGGACCTCGAGCTGCGTCATATGTACGTGGACGTCCTCGCGATGCAGATGATCCTGAAACCCGAGCTCTTCCGGGTTGTGGTCACGAACAACCTCTTCGGCGACATCCTCACCGACCTGGGCGCCGGCATCTCCGGCGGCCTGGGCTTCTCGGCGAGCGCCAACCTCCATCCCGGCAAGATCGGCCTCTTCGAGCCGGTGCACGGCAGCGCGCCCGACATCGCGGGCACCGGCCGCGCCAACCCGATCGCCACCTTCCTCACCAGCGCGCTGCTCCTCGAGCACCTGGGCCACGACGCCGAGGCGCGCCTGGTCGAGCGCGCCGTCGACGAGGCGGTGGCGGAGAACGTCCTCACCCCGGACGTGGGCGGCCACGCCGACACGAAGACGGTCGCCGACTTCGTGATCGGCAGGGTGGAGAGGCTGGCGCGGGCGTGAGCGGGATCGTCGACCTCTCCCGGTTCGGCGGCCTCGATCCCTGGAGGGTGCTGGGCTTCTTCGCGCTGATCGCGTTCCTCCTCTACCGGAACCTCCCCGGCGCGCTCGCCTTCGTGCGGCCGTCGTGGGTGCGGCTGCGCGCGGCGGGCGGCCCCGACGACGTGATCGCGCGTGGCCCCGCCATGCGGGAGATGCTCGGGCAGCTCGAGGCGCTGGGCTTCGAGCCGAAGGGGATCGTGGTCGAGACGCGCCCGCTCACCAGACCCGTACGCGAGTTCGTGCTCGCCTCGCCGGAGGCGCGCTGCTTCGCGACCGTGCGGCAGGTGCGAAACGAGGCCTGGCTCTCGCTGGTCACGCACTTCGCCGACGGCGCCGCCGTGTTCACGGCGGACTTCCACTGGCCGTCGGTGGACGAGGCCGATTATCTTGCGGGCGGCCTCCCGGGCAACGGCCCGGCCGAGCTCCTGAACGCCCACCGGCGCAGGGTCCAGCGCTTCGTCGACGCAGGCCGGCCGCTGGACGCCTCCTACGATCTGGCGGCGCTGGAGCGGGCGGGCGGGAGGTTCTTCGCGGAGGGGCCGGGGAAGAGGGAGCTGCGGCGCAAGGAGATCCGAGGGCTGATCTTCGCGGGCGGCGCGCTGATCTTCATGGGCTCGTTCTTGATGCAGCTCGCCCGCAGGCTGGCCGGCTGATTTTTTTGAAAAACCGGAGGAAGAGATGAAGAGCGCAGGCAACACCGAGATCGTCTTTCTGGCAGCGAAGCGCACGCCGTTCGGCACCTTCGGCGGGAGCTTGAAGAACCTCACCGCCACCGACCTGGCCGTCCACGCGGGCAAGGCCGCCCTCGCGCAGTCGGGCGTCCCGGCCGAGGACGTGGGCCACGTGGTGGTGGGCAACGTCTGCCAGACCTCCGCGGACGCGATCTACCTCGCCCGCCACGTGGGGCTGCGGGCGGGGCTGCCGCAGTCGGTGCCGGCGGTGACGGTGAACCGCCTGTGCGGCTCGGGCTTCGAGGCGCTGGTGCAGGGCGCGATGATGCTCCTCACCGGCCAGCACGAGGTGGTGCTCGCCGGCGGCGCGGAGTCGATGTCCCAGGCGCCCCACATCGTCCGCGGCGCGCGCTGGGGCCTGCCGCTCGGCAAGGGCGAGCTCGAGGACTCGCTGTGGAGCGCCCTCACCGACAGCTACACCGGCATGCCCATGGCCATGACCGCGGAGAAGCTCGCGGTCGAGCACCACATCACCCAGGGTGAGGTGGACGAGTACTCGGTCCTCTCCCAGAAGCGCTGGGCCGCCGCCGCCGAGGCCGGCCGCTTCGACGCCGAGATCGCGCCGATGGAGCTGCCGGCGAAGCGGGGCCAGACCGTCGCGTTCGCCAAGGACGAGCACCCGCGCCCCGAGACGACCGTAGAGGGCCTGGCGAAGCTCCCCAAGGTCTTCAAGAAGGACGGCGTGATCCACGCCGGCGCCGCGTCGGGCATCTGCGACGGGGCCGCCATGCTGGTGATCGCCACGCGCGCCTACGCCGAGCGCAAGGGCCTGAAGCCCATCGGCAAGCTGATCAACTGGGGCGTCTCCGGCTGCGATCCCACCGTGATGGGCATCGGCCCCGTCCCGGCGATCCAGAACGCCCTGGCCCGCACCGGCACCACCCTCGCGGACTACTCGCTCTTCGAAGTGAACGAGGCGTTCGCGCCGCAGTACCTCGCGGTGGAGAAGTCGCTGGGCCTGCCCCGCGACCGGACCAACGTGAACGGCGGCGCCATCGCGCTCGGGCACCCGCTGGGCGCTTCGGGCGCCCGTATCACCGGGCACCTGCTGTACGAGCTCGCTCGCACGGGCGGGCGCTATGCCATCGGCTCCGCCTGCATCGGCGGCGGCCAGGGCCTCGCGGTGGTGGTCGAGAAGGCCTGAAGCACTCGCTGCGCGTCACGCGGTGAGCGCAGAGGAGGCGTCGCTCCCATGAGGGGCGGCGCCTTTTTCGTAGTGCGCGCAGGAGGGCCCGACGGGCTGGACGTTAGCAGGCTTCCTTGGCAGGCTGCTCGCCCAACGTTCGAGGGAGCCGTCATGTCGCGCGAGCACGAAGATCTGATCCACGACTGGAACGTCCACGAGAAGGAGGCGAGCCCCGCCAAGCGCCGGGTCGACCTCTTCGACGAGTCGCTCCGCGACGGGCTCCAGTCGCCGTCCGTCACCGATCCGTCGATCGAGGAGAAGCTGCGGATCGTGCAGCTCATGGCGGACCTGGGGATCGCCGCCGCCGACGTGGGCCTGCCCTGCGCCGGCAAGCGGGCGTACGACGACGTCACCGCCATCGCGGCCTACGTCCGGGACAACAGGCTCCCGCTACGCGTATGCGCCGCAGGCCGCACGGTCGTCTCGGACATGGAGCCGATCGCCGAGATCCAGCAGAAGGTCGGCATCCCCCTCACGGCCTACGCCTTCATCGGCTCGTCGCCGATCCGCCAGTACGCAGAGGGCTGGACGATCGAGCACATCCGCGACACCTCCGCCAAGGCGATCGACTTCGCGGTGAAGGAGAACCTCGACATCTGCTACGTGACCGAGGACACGACGAGGTCGCAGCCGGAGGCGCTGGACGTGCTCTTCCGCAGCGCCATCGAGCACGGCGCCTCCCGCCTCTGCGTCTGCGACACCGTGGGGCATTCCACGCCAGACGGCGTGAAGGCGCTCCTCGCGTTCACCCGATCGATCGTCGCGTCGACCGGCGCCGACGTGAAGGTCGACTGGCACGGCCACAACGACCGGGGCCTCGCGGTGATCAACACCCTCGTCGCTCTCGAGTGCGGCGCCGATCGGATCCACGGCACCGCGATGGGGATCGGCGAGCGGGTGGGGAACACCGCGATCGATCAGCTCCTCGTGAACCTGAAGCTCGCCGGCATCATCGACTGGGACCTCACCCGGCTCGTGGACTACGTGCGCGCCGTCGCCGCGGCCACCGGCATGGAGATCCCCATCAACTACCCGCTCGTGGGCGACGACGCGTTCCGCACCGCCACCGGCGTCCACGCCGCCGCCATCGTGAAGGCCAAGCGCAGGGGCGACGACTGGCTCGCGGATCGCGTCTACTCCGCGGTGCCCGCCGGCGAGTTCGGCAAGGAGCAGTCGATCGACGTGGGGCCGATGAGCGGCATGTCGAACGTGACCTGGTGGCTCGAGCGCCGCGGGCTCCCCGTCTCCGAGGAGCTGGGCCGCTTCATCCTGGCGAGGGCCAAGTCCTCCAACCTCACGCTCTCGGACGAGCAGGTCCACGAGGCGGTCGAGGCGTTCCGGGTGCAGGCGGCAGGCTGACGCCTACGGCCGAGAGGCCGCCCGCCCGGAGAATCGCGCTCCGCCCCGATCGTCCCGTTTTGTTGAACGGGCGACACATCTCCTCCGACCTCTGGCCCAAAAACAGGGGTTTTTGGGAGGATCCGCTTGCAGGGCGTTCGCGGGGGGAGCGAGACTTCCGACGTCGCTGCTTGGCCGAGACGCGCCATCCGCAGGCGCCGGGGGACGAACCGATCGTCGGCAAAAGCGTGCGTCCGGGGCATGGGACGGTCAGGAGGCGTGGGAAATGCCGCACTTCACCGGTGTCAAGGTCTTCTCGACCACGCTCGCCCGCGATCGGGAGAGCATGGGCGACCACATCACCCGCTGGCTGCGTGAGAACCCGCAGTGCGAGGTCCTGGAGAAGGTCGTCACGCAATCGTCCGACCAGGAGTTCCACTGCCTGACGATCACGCTCTTCTATCGGGACAAGGCGATCGATCGATAGGCGCGGTTGCGCAGCCCACCCGGAGGCTTATGCTTTCGAGGATCGGCCCGAGATCCCGGGCCGACCGATCTCTCCCGGGAAGGATGGGCTTCTTTGCGCGCACGGCGACAGTGGACGAGTGGCAGCGGATTCGGGGCGAGCGGGCCAATGGCCGTTCGGCTGACCATCGCGGTGGCCGCCTTCTCGATCCTCTCCGCCCTCTCGGGCCACCTCCTCGCCAACCACATGCTCCTCACGCCGAACCGCGTGGTCGCGGGCGAGCTCTGGCAGGTGGTGACCTACGCGCTGGTGGTGCCGCTCTCGGGCGGCGGCGCGATCTTCTCCTTCCTCATCTCGCTCTACTTCCTCTACGCGATCGGCAGCCAGGTCGAGGCCGTGCTGGGATCCAGGCGCCTGCTCGGGTTCTACGTGGGGACGACGGCCCTCGGCGCCCTGGTCACCATCCCGGTCGCGTACCTGGCCGGCCGGCAGGGCGCGACGTTCCCGGGGCTGTGGGTGGGCTTGGGCGCGCTGACGGTGCTCTTCGCCCACCAGTACGCGCGGCAGCCCATCTACCTGATGTTCGTGCTGCCCATCCAAGGCAAGCAGCTCATCTACGTCTCGTTCGGGATCCTCGCCCTCTTCGCGATCCTGGACGGCCCGCTCTTCGCCTTGCCGGCGTTCGTCGGCATGCTCGCCGCGCTGGCCTTCGCCAACGGGCTGTTCCGTCCGCGGCGGGCGTGGCTGCGCTTCCGCGCGTGGCGCATCGAGCGCGAGCTCAAGCGCCGCACCAGGCGGTTCTCGGTGATCCAGGGCGAGAAGAAGGGCGACGCCAACGTGCTCCCGCTGCAGCGCAAGGACGATCAGGGCAGCGGCCCCTGGCTGCACTGACCCGCGGCCGCGCGGAGGGCGCGGGCCGCGGACCCACCGCCTTGCCGTGTTTCTGGCATCGCCGGCGCGATCTGGTGCATGGCCTCGCGCGTTGCGCGCGGGTGGCCTGCGCATGATACTCACCCGCTCCGAGGTGCCCTCCATTTGGTGACGTTCCCCCCACAGCCCGCCATCCGCCTGCGCGCCGCCGTCATCGGCCACGGGCGCAGGCGCGTCGCCGGCCCCATCGACCTCGACCTCGCGAGGAACGACTTCCTCGTGATCGCGGGGCCGAACGGAGCGGGCAAGTCCACCCTCGTGAAGACGATGCTGGGCGTGCTGCCTCCGCTTTCGGGCTCGGTGGAGCGGCGGGGGATCCGGGTCGGCTACGTGCCGCAGCGCGAGCGCCTGGACGAGATCTGGCCGTTCTCCGCGCTGGATATCGCGCTGATGGGCCGCGTTCCGGCCCTGGGGCCGTTCCGATTCCTCGGGAAGGAGCAGCGGCGGGCCCGGGAGCTCCTGGCGCAGGTGGGCCTCGAGGCGGAGGCGGACCGTCCGTTCCGCAGCCTCTCGGGCGGCCAGCAGCAGCGGGCGCTCATCGCCCGCGCGCTCGTGGCGGAGCCCGACGTCCTCGTCCTCGACGAGCCGACCAACCACCTCGACGTCCCCGGCGAACGAGCGGTCTGGTCGCTCCTCGGCGAGATTCACCGGCGGCAGGAGAGGGCGCTCGTGGCGATCTGCCACCACCTCGCGCCGGCCCTCCTCCACGCGACGCGCGTCGCCGTGCTGCGGGACGGCGGCCTCGTCTCGGGCCCGCCCGAAGCGCTCATCGAGGCCGGCGCCCTCGGCGACCTGGCGGAGGACACCATCCTCCGGAAGGCGGCGCCGTGACGGACGCCGGCATCTCTTTCTGGGAGGCGAGCTTCCTCTGGCGCGATCCGCTGATCGCCGCCGGCCTCGGCGCGCTGCTCTGCGCGCTGGCGGGCACCTTCGTGGTGCTGAAGCGCTCGGCGTTCGTGGGCGCCGCGGTCTCGCAGGCCGCAGGGTTCGGCGTGGTCGGCGCGCTCCTCGCCCCGCACGTCGTGGGGATCGAGGTGCCGCCGCTCGGCGCCGGCATCCTCGCGGGTACGGCCTCCGCCGGCCTCTTCTCCCTCTCGCGCAGGGGCGGGCGCGTGGGCGTGGAGGCGTCGATCGCCATCGCGTACGTCGTGGCCGGCGCGGGCTCTCTGCTCCTGGGCACCTTCCTCACCCATGAGTACGAGTCGGTACACTCGCTGCTCTTCGGCGACGCGGTTGCGGCGCCGCCCGAGGAGCTCGTCGCGCTCGGGGCGACGTCCGCCGTCGTGGTGCTCCTGCACCTGGCGTTCGGTCGGAAGTTCCTCTTCGTCTCCTTCGATCCCGAGACCGCGCAGGCGATGGGTGTCCCGATCCGCCGGTACAACGCGGCGCTCTACTTCTCGGCGGGGCTCTCGCTCGCGGTGGCGACCCGTGCGCTTGGCGCGTTGCCGGTCTTCGCGCTCACGGTCGCGCCTGCGGCAGGCGGCCTGCTCCTCTTCGACCGCCTGCGCCGCGTCCTCGCATGGGCGGTGGGGACGGCGCTCGCGTCCGCCCTCGTCGGCTACTACCTCTCCTTCGTGTGGGAGAAGCCGACCGGCGCGATGATCGTGCTCTGCGCGGTGCTCGCGCTCGTCCCCGGCGCGGCCCGCCGGGCCCTCGGCAGGTAGCGCGCCGGCAGTGGGGCGCCACGAGCGCCCGGCGCCGGCCGCGCATCCGCCAGGTCAAGGATCGTGATCGTCTCCGTGCTCGTCATCGCCTGCGAAGAAGGCGGAGGCGAGGTTCCGTCGAAGCTTCGCCGCTTCGAACGGAGTGCTCCGATCGTCGAGGAGGATGGCGCCGCCGGCCAGGGGCACGCGGGAGAGGTCGATCCCTGTGAGGATCCCGTTCGCCGACGAGAGGATCCGCAAGGCGATCCGGTCGTCCCGGCCCACCTCGAGTTCGATGGGCACGGTCGCGAGCGCTCCGTCCGCGAGGAGGCAGATCCGGATGGGAACGGGGTTGCCGCTGGTCTCGGCGGTCCCGCGGGCGAAGAGCGCGCACCCCGCGCCGTCGCCGGACGACGCGTCCGCTGCGAGCAGCGAGACGGACTCGTAATGAGCCGCAGGCATCTCGAGGGACTCGAGCGTTTGCTCGCCGCCCAGGAGATCGATCGTCCGCACGTCCGCACCAGGACGCGCCCACGCGGGCTGCACGAGGTGGGAGTGGCCGTGCCCGTCGTCGGAGGGGTCCTCCCCCTCCGGCTCGAGGACTACCTCGGCCACGGTGAGCTCCATCTGCTCGAAGCTGACGCCGCCGGGCACCGTGCCGACGGGGACCACGATGACGTCGACCCTGCCGGTCGCGGCCTCGCCGAAGCCGGTGGCGCACGCCTGGGCCGCGAGGAGAAGGACGAGCGCGAAGAGCCGGGTCATTTCCCCTCCAGGCCGGCCCGGAGGCGGCCGAGCAGCTCGTCCATGTGGGCGACGTAGGAGTCCTTGCCGGGCACGGAGCCGACGTCGCCGGGGAGTCGCACGAACTTCACGCCTCCCTTCTCGGCGACGGTCTCCGCCGTACGCCGGTTGTGCCAGGGCTCGGCCACCACCAACGGGGCGGGCTTCGTCTCCCGGATGCGCAGGATCAGGCCGGCGAGGTGCGAAGGGGACGGCGCGATCCCGGGGAGCGGCTCGATCGTCCCTAGCTCCCGCAGGCCCAGCCAGTCCTCCAGGTACACGAGGCTTTTGTGGAACGGCACCAGCGAGCGCCCTTCGTACGGCGCCATGGACGCCTTCCACTTCGGGATCCGATCATCGAGCTCGGCCGCGAACCGCGCGGCGTTCGCGCGATAGGCTGCCGCATTCTTCGCGTCGAGCGCGGCGAGCTTTTCGCCGAAGGCTACCGCGACCGTTCGCACCCGACGCGGATCGAACCAGAAGTGCGGGTTGCCGCCGGGGTGCACGTCACCGAGGGAGCGATCTGCCTTCACGCCCGTCTCGAGGAGGGGGATCATCGAAGCGGCTTCGATGCTCCCCTGCCGGCCCGGCTGGATGCCCGCGTTGCGAGATGCGGTGACGATCGACGGGAGCCATCCCGCCTCGAGGCCGAGGCCCGCGAAGAAGAGGACGTCTGCGCGGTTGAGCGCCAGGATCATGGACGGCTTGCCGTCTGCGAAGTGGGGATCCTGCTCCGCGGGGGCGAGGACCGTGACCGAGCCGTTCGACCCGACCACCTCACGGGCGATGGATCCGAGGGCGGGGAGGGACGCGACGACGCGCACGTCTGCCGCTGCAGGTGCAGCGACGAGGAGCGCGAGGAGCGCCGCGGAGAAGCGGATGGACATGGCGGATCTCCTTTCTAGAACGGGTGCGCGCCGTGCGCGCCCATGACGAACTGGTACTGGAGGAAGAACTCCTGGCCGCTCTCGGCGGGGACGCCTTCGACGCGGATGCCCGAGTCGTGGTTCACCTGGAAGCGCAGACGCTGAAACTCGGTCGCGTACCAGGTGATCGCGCCGCCGACCCTCCACTGCGAGATGGGCTCGAGGAAAGTGCCGATCTCCCCGCCCAGCTCCGGGTGGCCGACCTCGCGACCCTCGGGGAGGAAGTCGCCGCGCACGGCGGCCTCCCAATTTGCGTCGAAGCGCCGTACGAGCCAGGCGTAGACGCCGCTCTGCTCGACACGGCCTCCGGGCGCTGTCGCCCGCCGGTACAGGAACTCGGACTGGAGCGCGGTGTAGGCGCGCGACGAGCGATCCCGGAGCCTGAGGTAGAGGTCGCCGCCGAAGACGTCGGTGCGGTTCGCGTCGGTGACGAGGGGGCCGCCGGTGGCGTTGGGGCCGTTGGCGATCGACGCGCCCGCGTTGAGCGTGAGCCGATCCGAGAGGTCGAACGAGGCCATCGCTCTGGCGACTCCGAGGAGATCCGTGGGGTTCTCGGTCTCGTCACCCGGTACGCCGAAGGAGACCTCGTTCCCAGCCGTGAGCGCCGCAGCCCGAAGCTCCAGGAAGAAGGGCAGGGGCAGGAGCACGGAGCCCTCCGCTCCGGTGCCTCGGAGCTGCTCTCCGCCGAAGAAGCGGCGGTTCGGCAGCGGCATGTCGACGAAGGGCGTCGCCTCCAGGAAGTGCGTCTGGTTGAAGCGTCCGAAGGGCGCGTAGAAATGCCCGGCCCGCAGCTGGAGGTTCAAGGGCAGCGACAGTGTGGTGGCGTAGGCCTCCTCGACCTCGAGACCTCCCTCCGAGATCGCGAAGTAGATGTCGGCCCGCAGGAAGGGGTCGATGTTGGACTGGAGGGCGAGCTCGATCTCCTGGAGCTGTGGGCCGTTTTGGACCGGTTCGTGCGCGGGGAAGCGCAGGGTCGGCCCCTCCGTGAACGCCGCCGCTGCGAAGGTGCCGATGAGGGAGATGTCGGGGAGGATCTTGGGCCCGGGCGCCAACGGAACGATGGGCGCGTCGGGAGGGGGCGAGGCAGTCGCCAGCTCGCGGGCGAGCTCTTCCTCGAGTCGGCGCCTCTCGTCCGGATCGTTCGCGGCCGGAGCGTCGGCGCCGCCGGTCGGATTCCTCGGCAGCGGCTCGGTCGCCCCCTGCGCCTCGACGGTGGCGTTCGCCTCCTCGGCGCCTGCGGTGAACGGTGAGAACACTAGCGATAGTGCGAGAGAGGCCGCGCACATCGCGCGGGCCCCTCGGGCCGGAGGAGCGCCTCCTCCGGCAGGGACGTTGGACTTCATCTGGAGTGATCGCCTCGGGGAACGCACGGCAGACCGCGCCTTCCCACCACGGGAGAACGGATGCGCCACCTCGCGGTCTCCTCGACCGGGTGACGAAACGAATCGTGGAGATCAGGCGACGGGTGGCGAGGTGGCGAAGCTCACGTCCGCCGGCTCGAGCGGCGGAGGCGGATCCATCCTGCGGGCGATGGTCGGATCCAGGAAGACGACGTCGTCATGCAGATCGGTGACGACATCCGCGTCGGGCGCGCCGGGGCTCGACTGGAACGAGCACGCAGGGCAATCGACGCGTTCACCGATGCCGTGCAGGTGGCGCTGGGACGCCCCGGCTTCCAAGCCGTAGGCGAACAGGACCACGAGGACGATCAGGAATCGCAGGAGGGGACGCATCGTCTTGGCGCGTGGGGACACGCGCCCTCCTTCATGCCAGCGGCTGGTCCGAAAGGCAACGGCCGGCCGGCGCGGGCGATCAGGCGAAGGCCAGGTCCTTGATCGCGTGGGGGAACACGAAGATCCACGCGGTGTTGGTCCGGTCGTCCGCCGGGACCACGTAGAAGCCGCCCGCTGCGGGGAGCTTCTGCGGCGCGAACCCCTCGAGGGCCCTGCCGTCCGAGAGCGTGATCCGCACCCGGCGGCCCGCGGGGCGCCGCGCCTGCATGTGGGACTCCTTCATGAAGAAGATGGCCTTGATCGCCTCGGTGTCGATGAAGTCCGTGCCGCCCGCGTGGTGGAGGAGGACCGTGGAGGACCCGAGGTCGCCGCCGTTGAGCTCTCCGCGCTTCGAGGCGCCCGAGCGCAGGTGGATGACGACGCGCCAAGGGTCCTCGAACCGCACCGGGATCGCGCCGGGGTCGAGCGGGGCAGGGCCCTGCGGGGCTGCGGCAGGGGCGGGGGCGGGCGCCGGCTCGTCCAGCATCTCCACCAACCCGTCGTCGATCGGCATGGCCTCCGGCGGATCCGCGACGCCATCGGCGGAGAGGGCAGCCATCGGGACGACGTCGTCGAGCTCCGCCTCGTCGGCCGGCTCCAGGGGCGGCGAGAGGAACGCGGCGACGCTGGGCTCCGGTGTCGGAGCGGCGAAGTCGATCGGCGCCGGCATGGGCGGGATGGGCGCGGCGAGATCGGCCGGCGGTGGGTCGATGGCCGCGAAGCCTGCCGGGTCAGGAGACGGCGGGTCGACCACGGAGAATTCGGCCGGCGCCGGCGTCGGCGGATCGAACTCGGCGACGTCAACGGGCTCCGGCTCCTGCGCAGGGGAAGCGACCCCTGCCCTCTCGCCGGGTGCGGGCATGCCGAAGAACGCCGCGGCGCGCTCGTCCGCCGAATCGGTCCCGGCGGCGGGCGCGTGCTCCGGCGCCACGGCCAGCTGCGGAAAGGTGGGCGCGAGCGTCGGGCCCGGCGTGTGACGCACGGGCTCGGCCATCATCTCGACGTCGACGGCCTCCTCGACCTCCGCCTCCCCCGCGGAAAGGGCAGGGAGATCCTCGTCGGCGGCCTCCCTGGCGAGGCCGATCTCGACCTCGTCGAGGCCATCCTCCTCCGCTTCGACGACGTTGTCGGCGGGGAGCGGGACAGCCGATCCCGTCTGCCCGGCGAGAGCCGCCGCCCTGGCGCCGGCTTTCTCGAGGAGCGCGCCCTCCGGGTCGAGGTAGATCCCCATCGCCGGGTGGAACCAGTGGGAGGCGTATGGATGCCAGTGGAAGCCGCTGGTCTGGTCGAAGACGTAGCCGTCGCGGAGGCAGGCGGGATCGGGGCCGCCGCGCCCGCCTGGGCGAGAGGCCTCGTCGATCGGGGAGGAGTTCGCGGGCATGGTTTCACCCTTCGTCGAGCGGTTCCCGGGGTTCCGCCGGGGTGCGGGCCCTCGTCCGCTCGTTCGGACGACGACAATCGTAACATCATGAAGCAAGAACCTGCCCCCGGGGCCGCGGGCGGAAGGAACGCGCAGCTCCCCGCGTTTCGGATCGGCGAGGGCTCGCCCGGCGGTTGACGGCGAACACGCCAAATGCGAAACCGGGCCACCATTGTTCGCGCTCGAACGGGCGCACGCGTGGAGACCAGATGATGAACGAGGCGGAACTGAAGCGGGAGCGCGAGACGGACGATCGTTGGACCGGCCCAAAGCTGGTGGTCATCGCGGTGATCACCTTGGGTGTCGGCCTCGGCATCATCTACTCGCTGGCGACGGCGGCTGCGCCGTACTGACGTAGCGACCTCGCAAACCCTCGCGGCGAGCCGTCTTCCCACGGCCCCTCGCCGCTCCCTTTTGCGCGATCCCTCCGGGGCGCGCTCGCCTGCACCTCTGCCCCCGACGCCCTAGGGTGATCGGCAAGCCGCCGAATCGGGCGGCGCGGGGTGGGGGCGGCGATGGGGAAGGGCTGGGGGGCGGCCTTGCTGGCCGCGGCGCTCGCGCCGGCAGTGGCGCTCGCGCAGGCCGGCGACGAGACCGAAGAGCCGTGCGGGACGGCGATCTGCGGCGAGGAGGAGGCCGAGGTCTCGGGAGGCCCGCTCGATCTCTCGCACCTCGGGCGCACGCGCCAGGAAGCGGTCCCGCCCGAGGAGCCGCTGGAGACCGGCAAGTTCTGGGGGATCCGCGAGCACCAGCTCTACGCGGCCCCCGCAGGGACGCCCCAGCCGCCGGTGCACGACGGCACCCTCCCCGAGAACCCGAAGCCGGCCTGGCCCGGCGAGCACCAGCTTCGCGACTGGGACTTCGCGAAGGCGTGGTCGTATCCCGAGCTCACGCGCAGCGTCGACGTGGAGTCGTTCACCTACGGAGGCAGCAACGGGCACGGCGATCCCGTCTTCGGGGAGCGGGTCCGCGCGAACCTCTATCTGCTCCAGGCGGGCGTGACTTTCTTCAACGTCGTGGCGGGTCGGAGGGACTCCGGCACCGACATGGATCTCGACCTCCGTGTCCCCTTCGTCCTCGGGGAGCACCACCAGCTCGCCGTGCTGCCGGGCGTGACGTTCCCCATCGACTCGCGTGACTGGACCACCGACAACACGAGCGTGCGGGCCCAGGTGATCTACGGCTTCGGCGCCGGGGGCCTCGGGCTGCAGGCGCGGGTGGGCGTGGAGCAGGGGAGCCGGCGCGCGGGCTTCCTGAAGATCCGCGATCGGCTGGACAACACCGCCACGCTCGCCGGCGCGCTGGTGGCGTGGCGGTTCGTGCCCGCGGTGCAGCTCCGCGCCGAGGCGAGCGCGGCGTTCTCCACCGACCGCGGCGACGACGTCCTCACGCTCCTGCCGGGGGTGTCGTTCTTTCCCCTGGGCGATCCGCGGGTGACGGTGGGCGCCTCCGCGATCATCGAGACCTTCGGCGAGCGCGTGGACTTCGACGACGCCGCCTACGGCGCGTTGGTCCACGTGGGGGCGGGGTTCATCTGATCTCGCCCCTGCGTGGCGAGATCAGCGCCTCTTTCGTTGCTCGCGTAGGAAGACCGACGAACCAAGGTTCACGGCCGATCCGTGATCCGGTACCCGGCACGCCCAAGCGCGGCGTGGATCAGCTCCACGTGGTCGCTGCCGCGGGTCTCGAGGGTGAGCAGCACCTCGGTCTCGCCGTAGCCCGCCTTGCCGAAGGCGCGGTCGTGGTGGATCTCGATGATGTTCGCCTGCTGCTCCGCCACCAGCGCGGTGAGGCGCGCCAGCGAGCCGGGGCGGTCCTGCACGTTCACGACGAATCGGGTGAGGCGTCCTCCCTTCACCAGGCCCCGCTCGATGATCCGGCTGATGAGGTTCATGTCGATGTTGCCGCCGGAGAGGATGAGGGCGACGTTCTTTCCCTCCACCTCGCGGCAGTACCCGTGCAGGAGGGCCGCCAGGGTGACGGCGCCGGCCCCCTCCACGACCGTCTTCTCCCGCTCGAGGAGCAGCAGGATCGCGTTGGCGATCTCCTCCTCGTCCACGGTGAGGATCTCGTCGACCCACCGCTTCACGTATTCGAGGGTGCGGCCGCCGGGGCGCTTCACCGCGATGCCGTCGGCGATCGTCTGCCCAGCCTGCACCGTCACCGGCTCTCCCGCCGCGACGCTCGCCTTCATCGACGGCAGCACCGCCGTCTGCACGCCGATCACGCGGATGTCCGGCTTGCTCTGCTTTAGCGCCACCGCGATGCCCGAGATCAGCCCGCCGCCGCCGATGGGGACCATGACCACGTCCAGGTCCGGCACCTGCTCGATGAGCTCGAGGCCGATGGTCCCCTGTCCCGCGACGATCGCGTCGTCGTCGAACGGGTGCACGAAGACGAGGCCCTTCTCCTCCTGGAGCCGCCGCGCCTCGGCGTAGGCCTCGTCGAAGTTGCCGCCCGCCAGCACCACGTTCGCGCCGTAGCCGCGGGTGTTCGTCACCTTGATGAGCGGGGTGCGGTCCGGCATCACGATGGTGGCGGGGATCCCCAGCCTGCCGGCGTGGTAGGCGACGCCCTGGGCGTGGTTGCCCGCCGACGCCGCGATCACCCCGCGAGACCGCTCCTCTGTCGAGAGCTCGAGCAGCTTGTTGAGGGCGCCGCGCTCCTTGAACGATCCGGTGAGCTGCAGGTTCTCGAGCTTGAACCAGATCTTCGCCTTGCACTGGTTCGAGAACGCCTCCGAGCGCGTGCAAGGGGAGTAGATGACGTGTTCGTCGAGGCGCTTTCGCGCTTCCTCGATTTCGTGGAGACCGATCAAGCCGGGATACCTCGAAGCCGCCGAAGGACCCCGCGTGCGTGATGGCGCATCTGCGCGAAGCGCGGGGTGGAGGAGCCGCCCCCGCACCCGCGGGGACCGGCCACTTCACGCGCCCACGCTAACTCCCTTCGAGGAGGGGAGCAACGGAAGCGCCGAGGCGCGCGTCGAGCATGGAGCGGTCGAAGCAGAGCCGCTCCCCGAGGCGCAACGCGACCTCCCGCGCCTCGGCGGGCACCCGGGCCGAGGTGAGGGCCCAGTAGGCGTCCTGCGCGGCGGCCAGATCGAGGCCCACGCCCAGGGAGTCGCCCAGGTCCACCAGCTCGACGAGGCCCTCGGCCTTCGCCTTCGGCCACTTCGTGTCGAGCCGCCTCGCCGCCTCGGCGATCCGGGCCTCCACCCTGCGCCGGGCGGGATCCAGCTCGAGCCGGACCCCCAGCCGCAGGGCCTCCTCGCGGGCCTGGAGGATCCGCGGGCGGGCCTCGCCCGGGGTCAGCGTCCCCGCCTCGACGGCCTCCACCGCGTCCGACAGATCCCGGTAGAGCGTGAGGCCCGCGGCGGCGAGGAGGTCCGGGGGGATGGGCGCGTTGATCTCCAGCAGGAACGCCATGAGCGAGCGGTTCGCCGCGAAGATCTGCCGGTACGCCTGCTCGCGCCGCTCCTGGGTCTCCCGCAACAGCTTCTGGGCGAGGGCCCGCCGTCGATCCAGGAAGAGGTGCCGCATGCCGAAGTCGGGGCCGGCGAAGCGCGCGTCGAGGGTGCGGACCACGTCGGAGAGCGAGAAGCGGGACAGCCCCTCGAAGAGCTCCTCCTCCACCTCGGCGTGCTGGAGGGCGTCGGTGTACGGCTGCACCGCGCAGCGGATGTCCGTGCCGCCGAAGTGCAGCACCGCCACCGACGCGTCGAGCCGCTCCTGGGTGCGATCGCTCTCGAGGCGCACCCGTCCCACCGCCAGGGTGGCGGCGCCGGCGCTCTCTTGCCGGTGTGATAGGTGTTCGAACTGGTAGCAGAAGAGGCGCCCCTGGCGCTCCGGCTCCTGCTCGAAGAGCCTGGCGATGGCGTGGTGGGCCGCGATCCCGGCGAGGGACGTGATCGACGGGCGGACCAACCGCTCGTAGACCGTCGCGCCGTTGGGCAGCTCGGGGAAGTTGGACTCGGCCTTCTCCAGCTCCGCGAGGAAGGCCGGCTCGAGGGCGGCGCCCCCCGCCTCCCGGGAGAGCTGCATGGCCCTGGCGGCGTAGCGCAGGATCTGGATCGTCTCGAGGCCCGACACGTCCTCGAAGAACCAGCCGCACGACGTGTACATCAGCATCCCGTTGCGCTGGGCCTCGAGGAGCCGCAAGGAGCGGATGCGCGCGTCGCCCCCGGCGGCGAGGAGGCCGGGGGCGCGCTCGTGTCGCTCCATCCACCCGCCGATCTCGTCCGGCGGGCGCAGCAGCAGCTCGACGTAGTCGTCCCGCGCCGCCCAGGGATCCCGGAAGAGGGTAGCGCCCGCCTCCTCGAAATGCGCCGCGAGCCTCTCGCGGAGGAGGTCGAGCGCCGCCCGCAGCGGGCCGCGCCAGCGCTGGTGCCGGTCGGATCGCGAGCTGCATCCGCAGTTGGAGCGCCACCTCTCGACGCCGTGGGCGCAGCTCCACGACGAGCGCTCGACGATCGTGGCCTCCCAAGTGGGCGGGTGCCTGGCGAGGAACTGGCCGTAGTTGGTCGGGACGAGGCCCGCCGCCCTGGCGAGGGGGAGCGCCGCGGCCAGGACCTGATCGCCGCCCTTGCGGTGGTGGCCGAAGGTCTCGCCGTCCACCGCCACCGAGAGCAGCTCGTCATGGGGCCGCGTGTCGTCGAAGCCGCTCCGGAGGCGCTGCACCAGCGCCTCCGGAGACGAGAGGCCGTCGCCGAACGCCAGGCTTCGGGCGATGGGGCCGTCGTAGAAGAACACCGCGATCGACGCGCCGCTCGGCAGCCGCACCAGGTAAGGGCGGGAGGGATCGGCGCGGCCGCCTTCGACGTCCTCCCACTTCTCCGATCCCAGCGGCCGGATCGCCTTGGCCTGGTAGGGCGACAGGATTGTGAAGCGGATCTTCGCAGCGGCGAGGGCCTCGAGGCTCGGCAGATCGGCTGCGGTCTCGGGGAGCCACATCCCCTCGGGCTGGCGGCCGAAGCGGTGCGCGAAGTCGGCGATGCCCCAAGCCACCTGCGTCGCCTTGTCCCGCTCGTTCGCCAGCGGGAGGATCATGTGGTTGTAGCCTTGGGCCAGCGCGTTGCCGTGCCCCTCGCGCTCCCGCACCGACTGCCGATCCGCCTCGAGGATCGCTCGGTTCGTCTCCGGCCTCTCCTTCTCGAGCCACGAGTGCAGCGTCGGCCCGAAGTTGAAGGAGAGGGCGGCGTAGTTGTTCACGACCCCGGCGATCCGCCGCTCCGGGCCGAGGATCCGCGCGGCGCCGTTGGGGCCGTAGCACTCCGACGCGATCCGCGCGTTCCAGTCGTGGAACGGCGCCGCCGAGTCCTGGAGCTCGATCCGCTCGATCCAGGGGTTCTCTCGGGGCGGCTGGTAGAAATGTCCGTGGATGCAGAGGTACCGCGTTCCCGCCACGCGCCGACTCCTCGCCCTCGCCAGCCACCGGCCCGCGAAACGAAGGGCAGGGCGGAAGGTAGAGGCCGTACGTCGGCAGGGGCACCTACCGGAAGGGGGCTCGCGCGGGTCTCCTGCTCACGCCCGCAGCGAGGCGCGACATGCGGACTGGCGAAGGCGGAGCGCTACGCCTCCACGCCCACGACGGCGCCGCCGAAGAGCAGGTTCAGGCGGGCGCCGAGCTCGTCGGTGGGGGCGACCTTGAGATCGCGGACCAGCACCCGGGTCTCCGACGCGCCGGGGATCCGGATGCGCAGCTCCACCGTGAGCGGCCCCGGGTGCTGCCCGAGAAAGCCCTTCGCCCGCTGCAGCTTCTCGGGGGAGACCTGCTCCGCGTCGAGGGTCAGCGTGTAGCGCGAGGCGCGCCGCGCACGCACCTCGGCGAGCGGCGTCACGTCGTCGGCGATCAGCTCCGGGATCGGGTTCTCCTCGTCCCGGGTGTTCATCTGCACCGTGCCCGAGACGAGCAGGGGCTGATCGGACTCGAGGAGCGGCTGCCAAATCTCGAAGCCGCCGGTGCGCGCGGGAGGCCTGCCCGGGATCGGCGGGCCCGGCCGCCTGCCTCCTGCGAAGCAGATCACCTCGACGGTGCCGGTGAGGTCCTCGAGGGTGGCGAAGCCCATCAGCTTGCCGGTCTTGGTGGGTCGCGACCGCAGCGCCGACACCACGCCCACGATCCGCACGCTCTCGCCGTTCTTCGCGGCCGAGAGGATCTTCGCCGCGCTGTGGGTGGCGTAGCGGGCGATCTCCTCGGCGTACTGATCGAGGGGGTGCCCCGTGATGTAGAAGCCCAGCGTCTCGCGCTCGCCGGCGAGCTTCTCCTTGTCGGTCCAGCCCTCGACCTGGGGGTACTCGCCGTCGGCGCCGGCGGCCTTGGTCTTGGCCTGCGTCGGACCGGCCAGCAGCCCGAAGAGCGACGACTGCCCCGACGCGCGATCCCGCTGCGTGGACTGCCCCCGCTCGAGCGCCGCGTCGATCGCGCCGAAGAGGCTCCACCTCGGCACGCCCGTGAAGTCGAAGGCTCCGCAGCGGACCAGGCACTCGATCACCTTGCGGTTCACCCTGCGCAGGTCCACCCGCTCGCAGAAGTCGAAGAGCCCGGCGAAGGGTCCGTCCTCCCCCTTGCGCTCCCGCGCCTCGAGGATCGCGTCGATCGCGGTCTCGCCCACGCCCTTCACGCCGCCGAGGCCGAAGCGGATCTGCCTGTTCTTGCCGTGGAAGGAGCGCGCCGACTCGTTGATGTCGGGGGGCAGCACCTCCAGGCCGTGCTCGCGGGCGTCGGCGATGTGCGCGACCAGCTTCTCGGTCTTGTCCGCGTCGCTGGTGAGGAGCGCCGCCATGAACTCCGCGCGGTGGTGGCACTTGAGCCACGCGGTCTGCATGGTGAGCAGCGCGTAGGCGGCGGAGTGGGAGTTGTGGACGATCACGCCGTCGGCGACGAAGTTGTGCGTCTCGTCGACGGTGAGGTCGTAGGTCATCTCCTCGCCGGCGGGCTCGATCGACGCCACGACGTCCCAGCGCACGTCGTCTGCGGGCGCGGCGCTCCTGTGACAGGACAGGATGCGCTCCGCCATCTCCCGCCGCTCGGCGTCCCGGCCGACGAGGTGCGGGCCCACCCGGTGGTGGAACCGCTCGGCGGCGTCGATGCCCGCGAGCTCGAGCTTCCACGCCGCCGACCCGCGCCGCAGCCGGGTGGCGACGCCCAGCCTGTCGAAGAGGTGCTGCAGCAGACGGGCACCGTCCTCCCGCGCCACCGGCATGGTCGGCGTCTTGGACAGCGTGCCCACCGCGGACCAGAGCCGCCCGAGGAAGAGCTCCACGTCCGCGTCGCGCAGGGTGGCCAGGTCGAGGGGGACGCGACCGCCCAGCAGGTCGTGAGCATGCGCCCACTCGAGCAGGCCGCAGGTCTCGGTGGCGTGGTGCTGCACCGCGACGGACGCGCCCGCGGACGCAAACGGCTCGTTGCCCCGCACCTTGACGAGCTTGCCGTCGTGCAGGGCGTCCGTGCGCCGGAAGTTGTGCGCGGCGTGACCGAAGTCCGCGGCGAGGGCCTCGGAGGCGAGGCGGACGTCGATCCCGCCGGCGGCGCTCTCGACCTTCCCCGCACACAGCGCCGCGAGGGCGACCAGCTTGTGGCGGGGCCACGAGGCGCCGCGCTCGAGCGGGAGGCGGGCGGGCGTGGCGATCTCCTCGCCGGCCGCGAGATCCTCGAGGTTCTTCCAGCCTCCGCGGGTGAGGAACGGGTGGTTGCCGGTGGCGACCACCTTCTTGCCCGACGCCGTCACGAGTGTGAAGACAGGCTTTATACCGTTCTCCACCACGTCGAGGACCTGGCGCGGAACCATCCGCCCCGACGGCTCGTGGAGCGACAGGGTCTCGAAGCCCCTCGGGCCCCGGGCGAAGAGCTCGTCCACCCGCACCAGCGCGCCGGTGCGCGCGTCGATCACCTGCGTCGCGCCCACCACGCACTTGTTGAAGCCGTAGGCGGCGAACTTCTCCATCAGGTCGAAGATCTCGCCGGCGAGCTTCGGGTCGACGCCGTTCCCCGTCGCCCCCTCGACGAAGCCCGCGCGCTCCTTCTGCATCACCTCCGCCTTCTTCTTGCCCATGGCCCGGCGGAGGAGGTCGGCTCTACCTAGCGTGTACCCGCCGAGCACCTGGGAGATCTGCATCACCTGCTCCTGGTAGACGATCACGCCGTACGTCGGGCGGAGCGTCGCCTCCAGGGCGGGGTGCGGGTACGCGATCTTCTGCCTGCCGTGCTTGCGCTCGATGAAGTCGTCGACCATGCCGGTCTGCAGCGGTCCGGGCCGGTAGAGGGCGCCGGCGGCGACGATGTCCTCGAAGCGGTCGGGCTTGAGCTTCTTCACCAGCTCGGTGAAGCCCCCCGACTCGAGCTGGAACACGCCTTGGGTGTCGCCGCGCGAGAGCATGGCGAAGACCTCGGCGTCGTCCAGGGGGATCAGCTCGGCGCTCACCTTCGGCTGGTCGGGGTGGTTGGCGTTGATCATCTGCACGGCGTCGTCGATCACCGTGAGCGTCTTCAGGCCGAGGAAGTCGAACTTCACCAGGCCCGCTTCCTCCACCTCGTCCTTGGCGTACTGCGTGACCAGGAACTTCTCGCCGGAGGGCTGGTACAGCGGCACGTACTCCCACAGGGGCTTGTCGGCGATCACCACGCCGGCGGCGTGCATGCCCGCCTGGCGGTTCAGCCCCTGCAGCGCCTTGGCAATCTGGAACACCTCCGCGATCCGGGGGTCGGCGGCAACCCGAGCCTGGAGGGCGGGATCGGCCTCGAGGGCCTTCTCGATCGTCGGCGGCTTCCCGTCCACGAGGTTCGGGATGTTCTTCGTCAGCTCGTTGCACTCGCCGAAGGTGAGGCCGAGCACGCGGCCCACGTCCTTGATGGCGCTCTTCGCCGAGAGCTGCCCGAAGGTGATGATCTGGCCGACGTTGTGCTCGCCGTACTTCTGGGTGACGTAGTCGATCACCTTCCCGCGTCGGGTCTGGCAGAAGTCGACGTCGAAGTCGGGCATCGACACCCGCTCTGGGTTCAGGAACCGCTCGAAGAGCAGGGCGTACGGGATGGGGTCGAGGTCCGTGATCCGCAGGGAGTACGCCACGAGCGATCCGGCGCCAGAGCCGCGGCCCGGCCCCACCGGGATGCCGTGCTCCTTCGCCCAGTTGATGAAGTCCTGCACGATGAGGAAGTAGCCGGAGAACCCCATCTTCTGGATGACGCCGATCTCGATCTCGAGGCGCTGCCGATAGGCGTCGCGGTCCACCGGGTAGCGCTTCGTGATCTCCTCGAACCTCCGGTCGAGGCCGCGCCGCGCGAGGTGGGCGAGGAAGCTGTCGTTGTCGTGCCCGTCCGGCACCTGGAACTTCGGCAGGTAGTTCTTCCCGAGCTCCAGCTCGACGTTGCAGGCCTCGCCGATCAGCACCGTGTTCTCCACGGCCTCCGGCACGTCGGAGAAGTGCGCGAGCATCTCGGAAGGGCTCTTGATGTAGAGCTCGTCCGTCTCGTGGTGCATGCGCTTGGGGTCGTCGAAGAGCTTCCCCTGCGCGATGCACATCAGGAGCTCGTGGGCCTTCGCGTCCTCCCGCGAGACGTAGTGGGAGTCGGCCGTAGCGGCGAGCGGGATGTCCAGGTCGCGGGAGAGCTGCTTCAGCTCGGCGTTCGCCTTCTCCTGATCCGCGAGGCCGTTCGACTGGATCTCCAGGAAGAAGTGCCCCGGCTCGAAGATCTCCTTGTACTCGAGGGCGGCGCGGCGGGCGCCGTCCATGTCCCCGCGCTTCGCGAGCTGCGGCACCTCGCCGCCGAGGCAGGCCGTCAGGCCGAAGAGGCCCTTCGAGTGCTTCTTCAAGAGCTCCTTGTCGATGCGCGGGTGGTAGTAATGCCCCTCCATGTAGCCCATCGACGCGAGGTAGCGCAGGTTCCGCCAGCCCTCTTGGTCCTTCGCCAGAAGGACCAGGTGGTTCGACACGCGCTCCGTCCGATCCGTGCGACCCCTCGGCCCGGCGACGTACGCCTCGCAGCCGAAGATGGGCTTCACTCCTGCCGCCTTCGCCGTCTTGTAGAAGTCCACCGCGCCGAACATGTTGCCGTGGTCCGTCACGGCGACGCTCTTCATCCCCTTCCCGACGATGCCCTTCATCAGGTCCTTCATCCGGATGGCGCCGTCGAGGAGGGAGTAGAGGGTGTGGAGGTGGAGGTGGACGAAATCGGACATGCCTTTTCCCTAGCACACCGACCCCCCACCGGCGACCCGATCGGCCCGCCCCGCGCCGCCGCCCCGCGTGCCCTACCGCCGCACGGCGCGTAGCCCCGCGAAAACACGCGCCTTGCGTTCGCCCGCCTGCCTGCCCTGCCGCCGAGCCACGCCCTGGTGAGCGGCCGCGCCCCGTCGAGCCTCCGCGCCCCGTCGAGTCTACGAGCCAGTGTTTGGCGACGTGGCCCTCGTGAGGTCGAGGTGCATCTCGAACACCGGCGGCTCGGCATCGGGGCGCAGCCCGAGCCTCCGGTACCCATGCTTCTCGTAGAACGAGAGGGCACGCGCGTTCGTCGGCGACACCGCCAGCTCGGCGGTCGTGACGCCTTGCCCTCGCAATAGTGCGACCACGTACCGGTGGAGCTGCCCGCCCAGCCCTCGCCCCCGCCACTCGGGCGCGAGGTAGTAGAGGTTCACGTACCCCGTCCCGTTCGGGAGCACCTGCGCCTCGACCTGCCCCGCGATCTCTTCACCGAAGAGCGAAAATGAAACGGCGCCCGGCAGCCGCTCGGCGAGCCGCGCGAGGTAACGGAAGTACTTCACCTCGTCGAAGGCCGCGTCGGACCCGAAGCTCGCCACGAACGAATCGCGCCGCTGGGCCGAGGCGATCGCCAGGTCGTGCTCGCTCGCGACGTCGATCGCCCGAAACACCAGCTCGGCTTCGAGCGGCGCGACCCCCGCCTTGCTCCCGAATGAGTCACCCATGTCCCTGGAATCCCGTGTCACCTGGTCACCAGTGTCGGTGGACCGCCTCGCCACAACTTACCTCGATCGAAGACCAATGTACCCGGTCCGGACCCGTTCCCGAACCCGTCGCACTTGCATCCCTCCGCGAGCCGTGCGACAATCTATGCCGAATCAAACACCAGGCGGCGCAGATGGCAAAACGGTCGAAGGAGAAGCAGCTCGAGCTTCGGCTGCCGATGCGAGGCGGAAGGAGGCCCGGCGCCGGGCGAAAGCCCAAGGGGAGGAGGGCAGGCGTGTCGCACGGGTGCCGGCCGATGGTCGCGGCGCGCCATCCCGTCCACGTGACCATGCGGATGCGGGACGAGGTCTGGAACCTGCGGACCCGCCGCTGCTTCCGCGTGGTCGAGGCGGCGCTGGCCGCGGGCTCGAACCGTCTGGGCATTCGACTCACGCACTTCTCGGTGCAGGGGAACCACGTCCACCTCGTCGTCGAGGCGGAGGACGCCCGCGCGCTCTCGCGAGGCATGCAGGGCCTGTCGGTGCGAGTCGCGCGCGCGCTCAACCGCGTGATGAGGAGGACGGGGAAGGTCTTCGCCGATCGCTTCCACTCGCATGTGCTGCGGACGGCCCGCGAAGTGCGCAACGCGGTCCTCTACGTCCTCGGCAACGCGCGGGTGCACGCGCGGCGGCAGGGACGCACCGCACCCGCGGGTATGGATGCCTACGCGGGCGGCCCTGGTTTGGAGGGCGCGGCCGACGCGTCGCCCGTCGTTCATCCGCCGCGGACGTGGCTGCTGCGGGTCGGATGGCAGAGGGCGGGGTGAGCCAATATTTTGCTCGCGAAGAGGCGAGTGGCGTTTGTCGCGCGCTGCTATCGGTGGCGTGGGCGTCTCAGGATACGCGGCCGTCGTACCGGGCGTGGGCGGATCGAAGCTCGCGAGCGGTTGCGTGCGGCGTCTGAGGATGACCTGCCCTCGTGCCGTTCGCGGTCGGAGGGTCGCGCGGCGATTGGCGGCGTGCGGCCTCTGATTCGTGCCCGCGGCTGGCGCCATCGACCCACCCTTTCCTGATAGCCTCCATCGCCGCGCCCTCGCCGGGTGCGAAGAGCCTCCGAGGAGCGCCCGGGATGATCGTTCGAGAGCTGGCCAAGCCGATGTCGCTGTTGTTCGCCGTAGCGCTGTTCGCCGCGTGTGGATCCGAGGGGACGGACTCGCCGGGCGGGAGCGGAGGCTCGGCCGGAGGGGCCGGCACCGGTGGCGTGGGCGGCGGTGGCAGTGGCGGCGATGGGGGCACGGGCGGAGCGGGCGGAACGGGTGGAACCGGCGGGCATGTCCCCTCGGTGGTCGACGTCGAGGGCCGGGTGATCGACGCCGAACGGCGGCCCGTCGCAGGCGCTAGGGTGGCGCTGAACGGCGCGTATGAAACGTCGGTGACAACGGGCGACGACGGCTCGTTCTCGTTCTCCGACGTGGCGACGCCCTACGACCTCGCGGTCGAGAAGGGCAGGCTGGTGTACGAGCTGCGGCGTCTCACCCGCGCGAACCCCGTGATCCCTGCGGCGTCCGACTGGGTGGCGAAGGCGCGGGCGAACCTCTCCGGCGAGGTGACCGGCGCGACGCAGCCGCTCCCCGACGGCGAGTCCGTTCTTCTCTCGCTCGGCCCGGACACCTCCGCCGTCGAGACCAGCGGAGGCGCGTTCGAAGCCACCGTCGACTGGTTCGGGCAGGCGGAGCGCCAGGGCGCCCTGGCCGCGGCGCACGTCCGCGTGAAGAGCGACGGCGGGATCGAATGCCTCGCCGCCGGCGCGCGAGCGGATCTCACCCTTCGCGACCGAGAGGACGTCAGCGATCTCTCGATCGACCTCGCGCCGGTCGCGTCGCCCGAGACACAGGAGGCGACCATCCAGATCGACCACGGCGCGTACCGCACCTTCGCGAGCTCGAGGATCGCGTGGTTCGACCTGGACGGCAGGCGCTTCCGCCCGAGGACGACGGGGTGGATCCCGTCCAACACGACCGCCACCTTCCCGAAGCAGGCGGGGATCGCCGTCGTCGCCACCGATGCCAAGGAGCGCTTGGCGTACCGCGTGGTGCCGGTGCAGTCCGAGAGCGTCACGACCATCGTCATGCCCGCCGAGCCAGCCCTCCAGGCGGTCGAGCCGCTGCACGAGGCGACCGGCGTCTCCCGGACGCCCACCCTGAAGTGGACCGAGGTCCCCGGCGCGCGGAGCTACTGGGTCACCGTCGGCCTCCTCTCCTTCGTCCTCCCCGCCACCGAGAATTCGCTGGAGGTCGGCGCGTACGAGGCGTGGAACGCAGGGCTCTTCGCCGGCGAGGGGATGGGCTGGGAGGTGAAGGCGTTCCTGGACGCCGGCTTCTCCGCGGACGACGTGGCGGACGGAAGCGGCAGGGGCATCGAGCGGCGCTTCCTCCTGGACGAGGTGACCATGTACGGCTCGGGCCTCACCTGGTTCCAGACGGCGCCGTAGCGGCTCAGCGCGGCACGGCGTCGAAGGGCACGTCGAGCAGCGGCGATTTGCGCTCGTCCGGATCCTCGTAGTGCCACCACTCCATGCGGATGGGCCGAAAGCCCTCGGCGAGCATGGCGTCTCGCAGGCGCTTCCGGTTGCTCGCCTGCTCGGCGGTGGCGCCGTCGTACGAGTGCCACGCCTTGCGCGAGAACTCGTCGAAGTCGCTCGGCATCGGCAGGGGCGTGCCCTCCTTCGACGCGAGGCCGAGGTCCACGGCGGCGCCGCGGTTGTGCACGCTGCCGGTCTTCGGCGGCGCGACGTAGCCGCGGATCGGCACCACGTCCCACATGAGCTGCTGCACCGAGTGGGGGCGGTAGCAGTCGTAGAGCACGAGGCGGGTCCCGTCCTCGTCGCGCAGCCGCGCCGCCACCCGGGCGAGCCTCTCGGCGGTGGCGGGACGCAGCAGGCAGCGCGCCTCCGGTGGATACACCGCGCGCTTCATGAAGTTGTTCGCGGTGGCGTAGCGCAGGTCGGCGATCGCGTCCGGGATCCGCGCGATCACGTCGACGAGCTGTGGGGCTTCGGCGGCGCCGCGCCCCGACCCGGAAGCGGCGGACGCAAAGAAGATCAGCGCCGGGACCAGCGCCATCCTCACGCCGCCCGCCTCTCGGCGACGTCGTCCGCGTACGGCTCGTGCTTCTCCCTCGCGGGCTTCTTCTTCTTTCGCGAGCCGCCGCCGATCTGGAACGCCGCCCCCACGCACGCGACCACGACCAGCGGCAGCAGCGGCGCGGCGGGGTAGGGCGCCATGGAGGCGCGCAGATCGCCGGGGAGCAGGGCGACCGCCGCCACCGTCGCCATGAGGGCGCCGGCGAAGGCGGACGCCACCGCCGCGATCCGCCTCGCCGCCACCGCGGCGCCGATCGAGAACACGACGACGCCCGTGAGCTGTGCGAGCGCCTTGTCCGGCGAGAGCGCGGCGCCGATGGCCCCGCCCACCAGGGCCCCCGCTGCGGCGGCGCCGAGCCGAGGCATGAGCAGGCCGGCGATCCCGAGGGCGACGGCGCCGCCCCAGTGGCTGTTCAGGCCCGGGATCCACCCGGGGATCCGCGAGAAGAGCAGCCAGCCGACCGTGCCGGCGGCCAGCGCCATCGTCGCCCGACGGAGCGCGCCCCGGGAGCCGAAACCCGCGAGCACCAGGCCAATGACGAGGATGAGCGCGGCGGTCCACCAGGGCCACGCGGCGCCCGCCTCGGCGAGCTGGCGAAGGTCGAGCGCGCCCATTGTCTAGAGGAGGAACGCGCCGACGTAGATCAAGCCGAGCACGATCGCGACGGCGCCGATCCACAGCGCCACCGGATCGACGTCGGTGAGCGCGCGCAGCCGCTCGCCCTCTGCGCCTGCGTCCGCAGCGAGGAGGCGAGCGCCCCGCACGTCCCCGGCGGCGTACCGGGCGCGCATCCGCGCGGCGGGTCCATCGGCCACGACCTTCTGTTCCTTGGCTGCCATGACCGAGGACTGTATGGGGGCCACCGGACCGCCGCAAGCGCGAGTCGATGGGCGCAGGCGCCCGGGAATCACGCGGCCCAAGGAGCGGTTGGCCGCCCGGACCTGGGCGGGATGGGGTATCTGTTGCACCCTCTGGTACGCGGGATCGAATGAACCGGCGCAATTTTCTCAAAGCCCTGGCGCTCGGGCTGGGCGCAATCCCTTTTCGGGCCTCCGCCTTCGGAGAGACGTCCAAGCTCGTGATCGTGCAGGGACGGTACGCGGGCGAGTTCCGTCCGCGGCCCAACGCCCTGCGCCGCCTCGCCTTCGAGATCGGCGCCCGCACCAGCATCGCCGCGGTCCCCGAGGAGAAGGTCCTCCCCCTCGACTCCCCCGAGCTCTTCCGCTTCCCCTTCCTCTACCTCGCCGGCGCCGGAGAGCTGCCCGCGCTCTCGCAGGCAGAGATCGAGAACCTGCGCCGCTACCTCACCTACGGCGGCTTCGTCCTCTGCGACGACGCCGGCGACGGGCGGTTCGCCTCGTCGTGCGAGCGGGAGCTCGCCCGCGTGCTCCCCGGGCGGCCGGCCGGCCGCGTGCCCGCCGATCACGTGCTCTACAAGAGCTTCTACCTCGTCGACCGCCCCGCCGGCCGCACGCTCGCGCGGCCGTACCTCTCCGGCGTGATCGAGGGGACCCGCCTCGCCGTGGTGATCTCGGGCAACGACCTCGGCGGCGCGTGGGCCCGGGACGAGCTGGGGAGCTGGGAGTACGAGGTGACGCCCGGCGGCGAGACGCAGCGGGAGCTGGCCTTCCGGTTGGGCGTGAACATGGCCATGTACGCCCTGTGCACCGACTACAAGGACGACCAGGTGCACCTCCCGTTCATCATGAAGAGGCGGCGCTAGGTGGACGGGCTCTACGACGACTGGCGGATCGTCTCCCTCTCCCCGTGGCCTGTGTGGCTGCTCGCCGCGCTCTTCGTGCTCGCGGCGTTGGGCGTCTTCCTGGCAGCCCGGGGGCTGAAGCGCGAGCGCCGGCCCTCCCGCCGCTTCCTCCTGCTCTCCCTGCGCACCATCTCCATGCTCGCCGCGATCTTCGTGGTCGCCGAGCCCGGCGTGCGACTGCTGCAGACCGCGCGGGTGCGCAGCCGGCTGGCGATCCTCGTCGACGGCTCGGCGTCCATGCAGCTCCCCGCCGGGAGCCGAGGGACCACCCGCACCGCGGAGGCGGCGGCGTGGCTCTCGAAGGTGGCGCCCAACCTCGCCGGCCTCTCCGCGGAGCACGCCCTCGAGTTCTACCGCTTCGACGGCGCGCTCACGCCGATCGACGAGGCGGCGGCGCGGTCGGGCGTGGAGGCCGACGGCGAGAAGACCGATCTCCTCGGGGCCCTGCGCGCGCTGGCGGGCTCCTCCGGCTCGGGGCGCAAGCTCGCGGGCGCCATCGTCGTGAGCGACGGCACCGATCACGAGGACCTGCGAGGGGGCGTCAACGGCGCGTCGCGAAAGGCCCTCGAGGCCCTGGGCTTCCCGGTCTCCACCGTGGCGGTGGGCGGCGGCACGGTGAAGGATCTCGCGGTGGAGTCGATCGCCGTGGAGGACTTCGCCTTCGTCCGCAACACCGTCGAGATCAAGGTGGCGGTCACGGCCGCCGGCATCGGCGACGTCGACGTGCCGCTGGTGCTGCGCCGCGAGGGGCAGCCCGTGTCCCAGCAGACCGTGAACGTGCGCGGCGGCGAGGAGCGCTACGAGGCGACCTTCTCCTTCGTCCCCGACGAGATCGGCGAGTTCGTCTTCACCGTCTCGGCGCCCGTCTACGAGGGCGAGGCCATCGAGGGCAACAACGCCCGCAGCTTCGTGCTCAAGGTGATCCGCGATCGGGTGCGCACGCTCCTCGTGGTGGGGCGGCCTTCGTGGGATCAGCGCTTCCTGCGCACGCTGCTCAAGAACGATCCCAACGTGGACCTGATCTCGTTCTTCATCCTGCGCACGCCGTCCGATCAGCCCAAGGCACCGGACACCGACCTGTCGCTGATCCCTTTCCCGGTGCAGGAGATCTTCGACACGCAGCTCAAGAGCTTCGACCTCGTCATCTTCCAGAACTTCGCCTACCGGCCCTATCGGCTCGACGCCTACCTGCCCAACATCCGCCGGTACGTGGAGGAGGGCGGCGCGTTCGCCATGCTGGGTGGCGAGAGCTCCTTCGGCGACGGCGGATACGAGATGACGCCCCTGGGCGAGATCCTCCCGGTGGAGCCGGGGGGCTCGGCGCCGACGGAGGAGCTGTTCCCGCCTCGCCTCACCGAGGCGGGCGTGCGCCACCCCATCACCCAGCTCGCGTCCGGCGCGGAAGCCAACCAGGCGGCGTGGGCGCGCTTGCCGGAGCTGCCGGGCATCAACGTCACCCGCGCCAAGCCCGACGCCCGGGTGCTCCTCGATCATCCGCATTTCACCGTGGGCGGCGAGAGTGCGCCGGTGCTCGCTGTGCGCGAAGTCGGCCGCGGCCGCACCCTGGCGCTCACCACCGACTCCTCGTGGTACTGGTCCATCGTGGCGTCGGGGCAGGGCGGGGGCACGTCGCGGGCCTACGAGCGCTTCTGGTCCAACGCCATCCGCTGGCTCGTGCGCGATCCCGAGCTCACCCCCGTGCTCGTGCAGGCGGCGCAGCGCTCCGTCGAGCCGGGCCAGGCCGTCGCCGCCACCGTCACCGCGCGCAGCTCCGACTACGGCCCCGCCTCCGGCGCCGACCTGCAGATCTCCCTCGTCGACGCCGAGACCCAGAGGATCCTGCGCGCCGAGCACGTCGCCGCCGGCGTCGACGGCACCGCCCGTGTCGAGCTGGGCACGCCGCCGCCGGGCGCCTACAAGATCGAGGCGCGCGCCACCCACGAGGGCAAGGTGCTGGGCTCGGGCCAGGACGTCGTCGCCGTCCGCGCCGCCTCCCTCGAGCGCTCCGACGTCAAGGCGCGCCCCGACCTCCTCCGCGAGATCGCGTCCGTCACGGGCGGCGGCTTCGTGCAGGCGTCGTCCGGCGGTCTGCCCGACCTCGCCCTGGCGCCGCCGGAGGTCGTCGAGGTCGGCCGCGCGAAGGACCGCCCGATCTGGGACCGCTTCTGGCCCCTCGCGGTCCTCGGCTGTGCCCTCGCCGGCGAGTGGATCCTGCGCCGCCGCTGGGGCTACGCCTGAGCCCCTCCGTGGCGGCGAGTCCCACCGTTGGCCCGTGCTCCAGCAACAGCGCCACAACTTGATTTTGCGCGGGTTGCGGGCGACGGGCGCCTTCGGCGGCGTGGCTCGAGGCCCATTGCCTGCGATCCATGCCGCCGCTCGAGCCCGAACCTCGAGTCGACAAGCCGACCGGCCGTCGCGGTCATGCTCGAGCGGAGACAGGCGCTCAGGCGGGCGGTCGTCCGTTCGAGCGTTGGCTGGGCCTTACGGTTCAGGGGAGCCGCGCACCGATCTCGTCGAAGCGATCGAGTCGATAGCGATAGATCCTGTCGAGGGCACCATTCTTGCTTGGCTCGTCGTTCTCCATGTCGTGGTAGAGATACGCGTCATCCAGAGCGACCCTCGCGGTCTGGATCGGATCGGAGGGGGGGTGGCGGATCCAGGATCCGCATCCGCCAATCGGAGAGGCGAACCAGGGCGATGGCGACCTCCTCCCCATGCGGAACTACGCCGATCTCGCGGATGATCGTCGCCGAGGCTCCCCACGTGGACATGTCGTGCACACGAAGCGTGGCGAACCCGAGGCCGGGACCATTGGAGACGGGACCGCCATCCCGGGAGACGATGAAGGAGCGGGGATTGGTCACCCCCCCCAATCGCAATTGTCCGCTCAGGCTTGTTCGTCTCCCCGGAATCCTACGACGCGGGTCTGTCCGATCGCGAGGCCGCACCTCGCTAGGAAAGCTCTGCCAGGATCCGAATCTGCCCGTCGGCGTCTCGCACGCGAATCCGTGACGAGCGTTCCTCCTGCCGGGAGAGCTCCGACCAAGCGGCGAGCCCGAAGTTGCTCGCGCCTATCGTGGCGCCCTCGGAGTCGGGGATCGCCTCCATCGCACCGTTCCCTGCCTGGTCCATGACCTCGAGCTTGTCCCCGCAAAGGAAAAACAGAACCGACGGGTTCGAGTCGAGATGGCGGTCTCAAGCGGTCGACGCAACGAATGTGCTGAATACCTCACCTGGCGTCCTCCAGTCGAGCGTCTGCCTCGGGCGTCCGTTTAGCTGAGCTGCCACCGTATTGAGTTCTCGCCGGGTGTACGTGCTGAGGTCCTTTCCCTTTGGGAAGTACTGGCGGAGTAGCCCGTTGGTGTTTTCGTTGCTTCCCCGCTGCCAAGGGCTGTGTGGGTCGCAGAAGTAGACGGAGACATTGGTCTCGACGGAGAAGCGAGTGTGCTGGGCCATCTCCTTTCCCTGGTCCCAAGTGATCGAGCGCCGGAGGTGCTCTGGGAGGCGTCGTACTTCGGCGACGAGCGCCTTGCGGACATCCTCGGCGGTCCTCCCGTTCGGCAGGGGGAGCAACACCACGAATCGGCTCTTGCGCTCGACCAGCGTCCCGATCGCCGATTTGCCGTCCTTCCCGATGATCAGATCGCCTTCCCAGTGCCCCGGCACCGCGCGGTCTTCGGCCTCAGCTGGGCGCTCGCTGATCATGACCATGTCGCTGATCTTGCCCTTGAGGTCGGTGCGCTTCTCCGGCCGCCGGCGGGTTCGCCCCGTCCGAAGGCAGGTAGCGAGTTCCTTCCGCAGCGCGCCGCGGGCCTGCACGAAAAGGGAGCTGTAGATGGTCTCGTGTGACACGCGGAGCTCGGGGTCGTCGGGGTGGTCGACCTTCAGCCTCGCAGCAATCTGCTGCGGCGACCACCGCTGGCGTAGACCGTCTTCCACCTCCTGTCGGAGGCGCGCGTTCTCCACGAGCTTGAAGGGTTTGGGGCGGCGGCCTCGCTGGCGTGCCCCCTCCTCGGCGAGATGGGCGCGGTACGACTCGCGCCCGCCAGCCGCCTGGACCTCGCGCGATACCGTCGAGGGCGCGCGGCCGATCCTCGTGGCGATCTTCCGGAAGGACTCGCCGGCTTGGATGCCACGGGAGACCTCTTCGCGCTCGGCCAACGAGAGTCTTGCCTCCGACCGCGTCGAAGCCCGAACGGCCATGCCACCGGATTTACGGAGGAGGCGCCGGACTGATTTCGCCGAGCACCCAACCGCCGCCGCGGCCGTACCGAGCGATTCTCCGCTTCGGAACCGGCGCTGGAGTTCCAGGTGATCTTCAATGGTCAGGCGACTTGCTTTGCTACGGGCCCACATTCCTCGGCACCTCTCAGGCGGAGGGTGCCACAGCCGCACCCCGTGGTGCGTTCACCGTTTGAGACCGCCGATTGAAAAAGTTCCAGAATGGATCGCGCCGAATGTTCAGTTAAGGCACCGGGGTCTTGTCGTCCCAGGTCGGAAAGGTACCACGCATACATGACCTTGTCCGAGGCGTTCGCGTCCACAAGCAGAGCCGCCATCGACGACTATCAGTAAAATACCGAGCCGTCCGCCGAAGCGCCCGGCGATATGGGGTCCAATCGGACGGCCCGACGGTGCTTCCGTCGGACATGCGGCTGATCCGCCGGATCTCGATCCGGCACCCGCCGCGATTGAGCGCGTGGGTGACCGCCGCGAGCACGGCATTCTGTCTCATCCCGCGCGATGCTAAAGACCGCTCTGGCCTTGCCCCGATCTCGTGGACACGCCTTGTTATGCAGCCAGCCCCATGTGACGTCCCCCCAAATCCTGGACGGTTTCTAGGTTGAGGAATCCGACTCGATCGGCCCTGTTCGTTCCCCACATCTGGATGCGAACTCGACCGGTGTGAGGTTGCCGATCGAGCCGTGCGGGCGGTTTTCGTTGTAGTCCTGCTGCCAGGCCGCCAGCTTCGCCCGAGCATCAAGGAGGTCAGAGAATAGCTCAACGTTCAAGCACTCGTCGCGAGGACGTCGAGGTTGCGGTCGGCGATACGGAGGTGCGCATCTACTTCGGCGGCAGCACGCCCGCAGCATCGAACCGTACGTGGTTGTCCGTAACCCCGACCACTTCGTCGGGCTTCACCGGTCGCCAGTTTCCATCGAAGAGCCGTCCCCCGCGACGCTCGAAGCTCTCGGCCGCAGCCTCGCCGACTACGCCGACGCGATCGGGCAGGAGGCAGCACGAGCGACATCGGTGAGTGTCAATGAAGTTGTCGCCTCTCCGGTCATGCTGCCGCCGATCGTTCCGGCGTGAGCCTCACGTGCTGAATGCGAGACCAGTTCCTCGTCGTGCCGCTCCAGCGCTCCGGGTGCCGCTTGCGTGCTTTCGCGTAGACGGCAGCGCGCCCGGCAAGCATCCCGACGTCCGCGCCGGCGTGGCGCTGGTCCGGCGTGACGAATTGAATGCCGCTATGAAGGTGCGCGGAGTTGTACCAGGCGACGAACCCCTCGACCCAGGTTTGCGCTGCAGCGAGCGACGCGAACGGTCGCGAGGGGAAATCGGGGCGGTACTTCATCGTCCGGAAATGCGCCTCGGCAAACTCGTTGTCGTTGCTAACGCGGGGGCGGCTGAACGACGGAACGACACCGAGTCCCTGGAGCGTCGCCAGCAAGGTCGACCCCTTTATCGCCGCGCCGTTGTCGGCATGGGAGACCATGCCAGTCGGATCGACGTCGAGGCGCCGGCAGCTCTCGAGGAAGAGAGCCTTCGCAAGTTCCTCAGAATCGACCTCGTGGAGGGCCCAGCCGACGACCTTGCGACTCCAGAGATCGAGGATCGTGTAGAGCCGGTAGTACATGCCGCGGATCGGTCCGCGCAGGTAGGTGATGTCCTAGACCCAAACCTGGTTGGGCCCCGACGCCATGTGCTCGAGCCGTCGGCGCTGCTTTGGGGGGCGCGAGGCTTGGCGGTGCTTCAAGAGCTTCGACTTGCGGAGCAACCTGTAGATCGTAGCCTCGGGCGACGTACACGTCTTCGTCTGCCAGCTGCGGAACGATCTGCGCGGGCGGCAGGTCCCGAAACCTCGGCGAGGTGACGAGCGCAAGAACGCGCTGCTGCTCCGCGTCGCTCAGCTTTTTGCGCGGAGTGGTCTTTGGGCCCCAGCGAAGGTCGTCCTCGGCGCCGCGCGCCACCACTGTACCGATCGGACCGTGAGGCCGATCTCCTCGCAGGCCCGCTCGAGCCGGGCGCCGCTGGCGACCGCTTCGTCGAGAAGGGCGAGGATCATTTTTTCGTTCTTCCCGTCCGTGTCGTCGTTCTCGTCCCCCCAGATCTCCTGGGCTTTTTTTGAGTACGAGAAGCGCGGCCGTCTCGGCAAGCGCCTTCTCCTTGCGCTTGAGATCGCGTTCGAGCTCGCGGATCCGCTTCGCGTCGGTCCCAGCGGACCGGCGTGGAGCGGAGGAGTCTAGGCTTGCTACGGCAGTCGCTCGCCACTCCTGGAGCTGCGCTTCGTGCAGGCTCATCCGGCGCAGGTACTCGCCGAGCTCGTCGTCGCTCAGCTTCGCAGAGTCGATCAGGACCTGCAGCTTCTCCTCACTGGTCCACTGGCGGGTGCTCTTGTCGTCGTGCTCGCTCATCGTGGCGCGCAGCCTACGCGCATCGAGCAACCAGCGGGAGAGTGTCGCCTGCGCGATCCCCGACTGCTTCGCCAAGGCGGTCGCCGACATCGCCTGCGGACCAACGAGCTTGCCCACCATCTTCGCCTTGAACCCCTCGGAGTACGGAACTCGACCCATCTCCAACCTACACTTCGCCCCCTCCGTGACCGACCTACACCGTCACGAGGAGGCGACAACTACGCTGACACAGGGGGGGATCTCTCAGGGTCGAGGCTCATCACCTGCGTGCGGCCGAGGGCGATCGCGGGAACGGCGAGTACCGCACTTTGTACAAGGCCGGTGACGGCGTTGGCGACCGATAAAAATCGCTTGACGTGAATCACCTCCCCCGCGATTTCCCTCAGCAAATGCGTAAATCTTCTGACCTTCGGTCGGGCGCATGCTCATGTCGCCGCACCTCCTCTTAGATCCGACCTTCAACAGGGCGGAACGAATCAACGTTTTTGAGACAGCGGCTGTCCACATTTACTAAGCGACCTCCTGTGTGCGAACCGGCTTGTTGATCCACACCTCGGTCGGGGCCTCCGGCGGTTTCGGCAGGCCTCGG